>Ga0209400_1001700_pt1 | contig 17328 bp, 9 predicted proteins | sample M_130807_EF_Meta_FD_187313 | JGI IMG/M metagenome (GOLD analysis project Ga0209400, IMG submission 187313) | Freshwater microbial communities from Lake Montjoie, Canada to study carbon cycling - M_130807_EF_MetaG (SPAdes) (version 2) | ecosystem: Environmental > Aquatic > Freshwater > Lake... | reverse complement strand
ATATCAGGCAACACTCTTACAACCACAGGAGTTAACCAAAATTTGATACTGAATGCTAACGGAACCGGCTTTATACGCATAGAGAACTTGAATTTCCAAGGAAATACGATAACTAATACTGTAACAAATGCTCCAATTGTGTTTGAAACCACAGGCGACGGTTATGTGGATGTGAGCCAAGCAGGTGGATTTGTTATACCGTACGGAAATTCAGGATCTAGACCTTCTGCGCCCACTGTGGGTATCACAAGATACAACACAGCAGATTCTAGAGTGGAAATTTTTGATGGTGCTGATTGGGTTTCTGTGGCAGGATCTTCAGGTGCAGTGAGCTTGTTGGATGCTACAGAATTATCGGTTAAATATGCATTAACATTAGGATAACATGGCAACGCAGTTTAGAAATACTATAATAAATTCGGTGGGTACAACTCCAGTTAGAATATATACCACTCCTGAAAATTTTAATACCACAGTGATTGGTATGAGTTTGGCCAATTTGACTGCAGGTATAGTCACTGCCAGTGTGTATCTACAAGATACTCCCAATGACAGTGCCACAGGATATTATATCAAAGATGTTTCTGTTGCCCCAAATTCTAGTTTGAGATTGGTTACCAGTGGAGAAAAATTAATTATTCCTGAATACAATGAATTATTCATTGTGTCAAACACCACAGCATCATTGGATGTGATCATGAGTTACGTGGAGATAGCATAATATGGCAGCAGTTATTGGACAAAATGTTGATGATTTAATTAATTACAGCCATAAGGATAGATTCTTTTACGGATTGAGAAGAACCGATGAAGGTGAATTATGGTTGGGCAAAGTGGATCAATTGGTTCCTAGTGACAGTGTAACAATCAACATACCTGGTGATCCTACACAAAACTATGACGGTTTTGATGAAGGTCAAGAATTTTTTGATGGTAGAGATATTAATCACGACAAAGTATATGCCAATTTAAATTATGAACAATTCAAATGGGACAGTATTAATTTATTTTATTATATCAACAGTGATGGCGAGTTAGTTGTGAGAATCAATCATGAGTTGGATGATTACAATTATACGTATCCTAACACCACAGAAGTTCCTGTATCTTTGGGTGGACCTTCTGTAAAATTTGATATGAACACAATAACTTATGACAACAACGATATAACTTGGGACAAAATATAGGAGAAAATATGTCAAAACAAACAATCAATGATGGTGCTATACCTAATGATGGTCAAGGTGATAATTTAAGAATAGGTGCTGGCAAAATCAATTCAAACTTTGATGAAATTTACACAGCATTGGGCAATGGAACCAATCTAACCAATGGTCCAACCATCAGATGGAACATAGTGGACAATGGTTATGATACTGCTTACACTTTTACCGGAGCAGGATTTCCAACCAGTACTGATGATCCTGTGTTGTATCTTTACAGAGGTCACACTTATATTTTCACCAACAGTGTCAATGCAATATATCCTATGCAGATAAGAGTATCCAGTGGGGGTGCTGCTTATACTTCTGGTGTTGAAGGAGCAGGAACAGAAACAACCATTTTTACAGTGCCAATGAATGCACCAAGCACATTGTATTATCAATGCACAGCATTTTCGGCCATGGGAAATACAATTAATATAATATAGGAAACAGATGTCAGATTTAAATTCTACTAACAGATTGGAACACATAAGAGAAGTACTGGGCAGTTCTAGATATTTTTATGGATTGAGAAGAACTGACAATGGTGAATTGTATTTGGGCAAAGCAGATTTAATGGGAACCACTGATGGTATTCAAGTGAATAAACCTGGAAATCCAACAGAAAATTATCCAAATTTTCAAAGAGGACAAGACTTTTTTGAAGGTAGAGACGACCAACACACTAAAGTTTATGAAAACTTAAATTATGAACAATTTAGATGGGATGGTAGAAATCTTTACTATTATATGAACGAACAAGGAGAACTAGTTGTGCGTGTGAACGAACCTTACACATACCCAATTGGAGTATAAAATAAGTATTAATAGAGAATAAAAATGGCTGAATTTAAAATAGATCGACTGCGTTTTAGATGGAGAGATGGCTGGAATTCTGGCGTCACTTACACCAAAGACGACATTGTGCGTTATGGATCTAAAGTTTATGTGTGCGTGGTGGCTCACACAGCCAACACAGATTTTTACACTGATTTGAACGCTGCCACATCTAAGTGGTCACAAATGATGGACGGTCAAACTTGGACCGGCGACTGGAAAACCAGCACTTTCTACAAAATTGGAGACATAGTTAAATTAGGTTCATTTATTTGGAAATGTTTGGAAGGACACACTTCTAATGCATTATACAGTGAAGGATTTGTTGGTGATGAAAGCAAATGGACTGTGTTTGCTCAAGGTGATAACTGGGTCAACACATGGACTCCACTCACTGCTTACAAAGTGGGTGACATTGTGCGTTATGGTGGTATAGTTTACCGTTGTGATGTTGAACACGTGTCAGACACCACTGTGAATGGATTAGAAATTGACAGTGGATTTTGGTCAATTGTAAACAGATCAGATGATTGGAAAACAGACTGGACAGTTAATACCAGATACAAACCAGATGACATTGTGCGTTATGGTGGAATAGTTTACAGATGCACAGTGGGACACACCAGTGCTACCAGTAATTCATTCCACAGTGAAGATTTTGGTTCATCAATTTCAACCACCAGCACCACAGGTTCTGGCGAAGTTTTTACAGTGACTCGTGACAACGGTTTATATTATGTTAAATTCAGTAATGGTGGAGCTAATTACAATGAATTAGATACTATCACAGTATTAGGATCTGATTTGGGAGGATCAACTCCAGCCAATGATTTATTGATCACTATTCAGACGTTGGGCGTGGGTGGATCTATCAACACATTCATTCTTGCAGGAACAGCAGTTTTACATCAAGATGGGTTGGAAGCTGATCAATTAAAATGGCAATCAATTGTGGAAGGAATTCAATATGTAGGATCATTCCAATCTCAAGTGAGATACAAAAAAAATGAATTGGTAAAATACGGAGGATCTTCTATTTGGATCTGTACCGTAGGACATTTTTCTATCAGTAATGTGATGGATGAATCCAAATTTAACATTTGGATGCCAGGTTTGGGATTTGAAGCTGTTTGGGAAGCCACCGTGAATTATCAACCAGGCGATGTGGTAATGTATGGTGGATACAGTTATAAATGTACTCAAAGCAATATCAGTTCAGCACCCACAGTGGCAGATTCTACCAACAATTGGGAATTAATTGTCACAGGTTATAATTTAAAAGCAGATTGGAACAGCATAGAAACATATCGCACAGGAGATGTGGTACGCAGTGGTGGTAACCTTTATATTGCTGTGAGAACCACCACCAACGAATTTCCCAACATAACTTATGTGTATGATGGAGGTTCAGACACTCCTTATCCTTGGCAATTACTGGTCACTGGTAAAAAATGGAGAGGTCCTTGGATAGAATATTCAGACGAAGAAAACACTATAGCCAATGTTTACTATGCTGGTGATGTGGTCACTGTGGCTGGTACAACATTTGCTTGTGTGGAATATCACGTGGCTGACAGCAGTGCTGCCAAACCCACATTGGATTTAGAGAGCGAAGCTGTAGGTCCATATTGGATTAAATTAGCACAAGGTGGATACTCAAATGTTCTAGAATATCCAGGAGATATCAAATCTATTGGTGATGATAGTAATCTTTTAAGAATTGGCATTGGAAATGTTGGAGATCTTTTAAAATCACAAGATTCATCTCCCACATGGTCTCCGATGGATATTGTTAATAAACTTTATTATGTGTCCACAGATGGTATTGATTCTCCAGAAAGAGGAGGCAATTTAGCCACTCCATTTAGAACAGTCAAATATGCTTGTGAACGTGCTGCAATAGGTCCATTGAATCCAAATTCTGATCACTTGTTAGGAGTCAACATTGATTGGTTGGTAACAGAAATGTTCCAATGGATGTTCTATCAAAAAACCAATAACATTTCACCATTTACCACAGCGTCACAATATGACAGTGCTAAAACTATTAGAGATGCTAGAATTATTGTTGATGCTGTACGTTATGATTTAACTCATGGCAACAATGCTCAAACAGTTTTTTCTGCACTAGCCTACTTTAAATCGCCCACGGAATTCTACAGCACTGCTGTTGAAGATCAAATACCTTTTTTTGTAGCAGCGTTGGAAAAATTAAGAGATTTAATGTTGAATGCTATCACTAATGTGGCTCCATCCAACAATTATCAAGCATTAACTAGTTTCTTTCCACCAGTGGTTCAAACCATTGATTTGGATTATTCCAGCGAAGTGGGATCTGGTGATACTATTACAACTTTAATGAATATCGTTATTGATGCATTGACTGCCGGTATTACTGCTGGAATTCCTAAACCCATCACAGGAATCAACAATAGTATTTTTATTAAAACAGGAATTTATGAAGAAATTCTTCCAATCAACATACCAAGAGACACAGCATTGGTAGGAGATGAATTGAGAACCACCACCATTAGACCTGCAGCAGGTTACGAAGGACAAAACATGTTCTATGTAAACAGCGGCACAGGTATTAGAAATATGTCATTGAAAGGTCTTGTGGGAAGTTTAGGATCTTTAAACTCATATTTGACACGCAGACCTCAATCAAAAAGAGTATTAACATTTAATGTTTCAACATTATCAGGAGGCACAGGATACACCAATGGAACATATTATACTACTTCGTCGGGTTTAGGCACAGGACTTACTGTGCAAGTGGCAGTTACCTCAGGAGGTGTGGTAAATTCTGTTTCTGTGGTGGCTCCAGGAATTAATTATGAAATAAATGAGGTCATTACCATTATTGGTGGCAACAATAACGCCACAATAAATGTTTTGACCATTGATTTAAATGGAGCAGCGTTTGTTTCATTGAATCCTGGCACAGGATCTAGTGATTCCAGTGCTTGGATCACCACAAGATCGTGTTACGTACAAAACGTGACCACCTTTGGTGATGGATGTATAGGATTAAAAGTAGATGGTGATTTACACCAAGGTGGAATCAAATCAGTGGTGGCCAATGATTTCACACAGGTTGTTTCGGATGGTATAGGATTTTGGGTCAATGGTGAAGGAAAATCAGAATTAGTTTCTGTGTTCAGTTACTACTGTCACATTGGATACTTGGCCACATTTGGAGGCAAAGTGCGAGCCACCAACGGTAACAACTCATATGGAGATTACGGTTCAGTGGCAGAGGGTGTTTCTGTAACAGAAACTCCAATCACAGCAGAATTTAATAACCGAATAGGTGAAGCATTGATTCGCACAGTGTACAATGACGAAAACCAAATATATGGATTTGGATATTCTCACACAGGTCAAGATTACACCAGTGCCACAGTGGCTATCACAGGATCGGGAGCAGGTGCTGCAGCAACAATCAATTACGAAAACACCAGAATGGGTGGTATCAGTGAATGTAGAATAATAGATCCCAATGACAGCGGATTTCTTGGTGGTAGAAATTATACTTCCATACAAAATAATGCCAGAGGAGGCGATAACACTTCTATATTATTGGCCAACCAAACAGAGGTGGACACCAGTACTGATATTCAAGGACAAAGAATTCTTATTATAGAAGGCACAGGCAGAGGACAATATGCTATCATTGATGTGTATGATCAAGAATTAAAACAAGCCACTGTGCGAAGACAGATTGATGGGTTACCAGGATGGCAACATCTATTGGGTGGATTGGCCATAGAAGCAGCGTTGGATGAATCAACCAAATACATTATTGAACCTTTGGTGGAGTTTTCATCACCCAATTTCACTTCTAACACAAGAAGTTTACCTACCGCAGGCATATACACTGCTGTGGGATCTGGTAGAATAAACATGAATAATGTTACAGTGATTTTAGGAAGTAATAAAGGAGCATACACCATTGACGGAACTTCTTGGTCAAATTGTACAGGTGTAGACACAGTGAATTATGTGGATATTGTATTCACTGGTGTGTATTTCATGGCCATATCATCCAATGGCACCGTGAGCAGATCCACTGATGGTGCTTCATGGCAAAACGTATCATCACCTTCAGACACTTACACAGGTATTGCTACACAGTCAGGTGTTGTGATCATAACTTCAGCCACAGGAAAAGTTTATAGAAGCGAAAATAATGGTACCACTTGGACCTCAACCACTTTGGGCACATACGATGGCAGCACAGTTATATTGAGTCTTGCTGCTGGTGGATCTGGATTGTTTATAATTTGTAATCAGTCAGGTCAATCTTGGGAAAGCACAAATTTAGGATTGACTTGGAACAATGGTCCAATAATTGGAGCAGGAAGATTTTTAATTAGAGATTTAGTTTATGGTAACAATAGATTTGTGGCATCAGCCATTGATAATCCTAGTGATTTGAGCACATTGGGCAATAGATTCTTATACACATTGGCCAATCAATCTTCTGTGGATTCATCCACTGTAACTGTATGGCAAGAGAGTGAATTGCCACCAAGTGGTCCAGAATATTTCTTGAGTTATTCTCAAGGAGTTTTTATGGCTATCACTGCTGGCGGTGAAATGGCTCACAGTGCTGATGGTAAATTTTGGAACGTATTATCCACAGTGAGTGGTGGAACGTTCACTAAAATTGGTGGAGGATCATCTGGAGGACCTTTGTTTGTTCCATTGTTAAATTCATCCACTTCTCAAATAAACACTTTAAGATACGGAGCGAAACCTTTTGGTAGAGCAGTGGTTACTAGTAATCAAATCAGTGCTATAGAATTATTTGAACCTGGCAGTGGTTACAATGCTGCTCCAACTGTGCTTATCACAGATAATCTTTATACCACAGCAGCTCAGTTTGATGTAAGAATTAATGATGGTGTGTGTTCTCAACCTGAATTTACCAACAGAGGTACAGGATTCTTGAACGTGTCAGCCACAGTGTCTGGTAACGGATTTAGAGATCAATATCAAATTGGAAAAATAATTAATGTTAAAAATTTAAGTAGATTGCCTGGTCCTGGAGATAACTTGAGCATTGATGGTATTGACAGGCTATACAAAATTACACAATTGGTATCTTACACCGGAGACGAACCTGTGATAGATGCTGTGTTGAGAATATCACCTAGTATAGGAGTTTACGAATCACCTGAACACGAAACAAGCATTACCATAAGACAAAATTACAGTCAGGTACGGTTGACCGGTCACGATTTCTTGGATATTGGAACTGGTGGATTTGCTACAACTGATTATCCAGATGTTTACAAATTTGGATTTACTTCTTCAAACACCCCTCAACCTTTCAACGAAGTGGTAGAGAGTGGTGGTGGTCGAGTGTTTTACACATCTTCAGATCAAGATGGTAACTTCCGAGTGGGAGAACAATTCAGAGTGGAACAAAGCACAGGTATTGTTACATTGAGTGCTGATTTCTTCCAATTGGAAGGATTAACAGAATTAGCATTGGGTGGAGTGGTATTGGGTGGAACTGGAGCAGTAGTTAGAGAATTCAGCACAGATGTGACCATGGCTGCTAACAGTGATAATATAGTGCCCACACAAAAAGCCATTGTGGCTTATGTGGACAGTAGGATTTCAGGTGGTGGAGCCAATGTGAATGTGAGCAAAATACGTGCTGGTTCCATACAAATATCTGTGGCTTTGATTGAAGAATTGGGTGGCACACACATTGAAATACCTAGAAAAGTGGAAATTAATAGAAGCGTGTCAGGATATGCTGCTGCTTGGTCTTACTTTAATGGTGGTACAGCTTCCACATTATTAAATGAAGGAGATGCTGTGAATGCGTTGGATATCAGCAACGGGTATAATCCCACAGCACCTCAAGACTCTAGGGGAGTATAATGATTGGCATGATAAATAGTAACACAACAAGGAAATCATAAAAATGGCAGAGTTTAAACTAGGTAGGATTAGGTTTATTTGGAAGGGAACTTGGCTTACTTCTACTGAATATTTCATTGATGATGTGGTAAGATATGGTGGTAGAACCTATATCTGTGTGGTTGGTAATACCAGCGGAATTTTTCAAACAGATTTAGAAGCTTCCAAATGGAACTTGATGAGTGATGGTCAAGAATGGAAAGGTGATTGGCAAGTCAACACCACGTACAAACCCAATGACATTGTAAAATACGGCGGGTACTTGTATATCTGTAACATTGGTCATACCAGTGCAGAAACCATAACCCTAGGACTGGAAGCTGATTTAAGTTATGACAGCACCATCACCAAATGGGATTTATTTTCAGAAGGATTTGATTACAAATCAACTTGGAGCACATCTACCAGATACAAAATAAATGATCTGGTAAAATATGGTGCATCAATATACTTGTGTACAGAAGATCACACTTCAGCTGCCACTCTTACTCTTGGTTTAGAAAATGATTCAGACAAATGGGAAATTTTTTCCAAAGGATTCAATTGGTTAAATGTTTGGACAGTGTCTACCAGATACAAATTGGGAGATGTGGTTCGTTATGGTGGACAATTGTATGTTTGTAATTTAGGTCACACATCCAATAGTTCTGCAACCACATTGGGTGGTGGATTGGAAGCAGATCAAGGCAAGTGGGATTACTTACACAAAGGTGTTGAATACAAAACTGATTGGGCTGGTTCCACAAGATACAAAATAAATGATGTTGTGAAATCAGGTGGCAGTCTTTGGATCTGTACCACATTTCACGTTTCCACAACCACATTGGCAGCAGATGAAGCCAATTGGGCAATATTCATTCCAGGTTTAGAATTTGAAGACAGTTGGAGTTCAGTTACCAATTATAATGTGGGAGATTTTGTAACTTATGGAGGTTACAGTTATGTGGCTTCTACCAACAACACCAATAAAAATCCTTTCACATATTCAGGAGTTGATTGGCAATTATTCATCACAGGATTCAATCTAAGAGGAGACTACAACGGAGCCACTGCTTACAAAACAGGAGATGTGGTGCGTTTGGGTGGATTTACTTATATTGCTGTGGCAGATACCACAGGCAATAGACCACCTAATTTAACTTATTGGAACAAATTAAATGAAGGCATCTATTGGAAAGGTGCTTGGACCAATGCCACTTATTACGACAAAGGTGATGTGGTACGAGGTATTATCAATACCACTGACAGTTATATTTGTATTCAACAACACACTTCAAATAATACAGGACCAACTGAGATTAATAAACCAGATGCTGCACCAGGACCTTATGTAAATCCAGGACCATACTGGCAATTGTTATCAGGCGGAGCAGAAAACAATGCACTGACCACTCAGGGAGATTTATTAATATACGGTCCATCAGGTCCAGTGAGATTACCTATCGGTGATTCAGGTCAAGTGTTGGCAGTGAACACAGCAGGCACATTACCAGAATGGAAATACTTTGGTAAAATAGACAACATTTGGTATGTGTCCACTTCAGGAGTTGATGAACCTGCACCAGGTTATGGACAAACATTAGACAAACCTTGGAGATCAGTAAGATATGCCAATCAACAAGTGGAAAGAGGAGCGTTATATCCCAATGCTAGAAATTTATTATTGAGAAACAAAGCATTCATTCAAAGAGAAATTGTGGCTTGGTTGAATGCGACCTACACAGTCACTTGCACCAATACCACAACTGGCACTGATTTGATCACCTGCAGCAGCAACACTGTTTTGAGATCAGGCATGGCTGTGAGATTCACTGGCACCACATTTGGCAATATCAACACGGGACAAACTTATTATGTATTAGCCGCAGGATTAACTGCAACAAAATTCAAAGTGAGCACATCAGTGGGCGGCACAGCAGTGAATTTAAACACAGCTTCAGGCACAATGACTGTGGCGTTGTATTACAATACCACTTCAACTCAAAGAGACATGGGTCAAGTGATCGATGCCATACTATGGGATCTAGGTCATGGTGGTAATGAAAGAACAAGATTAGCAGCATTGGAATATTTGACTTCATCTTCACCAGTATTGGGTGGTGGTGCTGGAGTATCTGTTGAATCTGTGGCAGCATTGAACAGATCATTGGTGATCATAGACTCTGTGATATCCAACGATGGAGGATACACTCCATCTCAAGGAGTTGTACTTCAAGTGGTTGATGCCACTGTATTGGAAGAATCCACAGCACAAACACAGATTGAAAATTTAATGCAAATCGTTACAGATGCTATCACAGCAGGAGTGGACGATGATGTGCCATCAGAAATCATTGCCAGCAATACTGTTCTGGTAAAAACTGGTATGTATGAAGAAGTATTACCTATTAGAGTAAGAAAAAATACAGCCATAGTGGGAGATGAATTAAGATCAACCAATATCAGACCAGCTGGCATCACCACTCCAGCCGGAACCACAGGCTATTGTTTAACAGGATTACAAAGAATGTACAACATCATTGATGATATTGTATTAAACACCACAGTGACTCCCACACCTGGTGGAGGAGTGCTCACAGTGAGTGGTTATGGATTAACTGCTTTGACAGGTGGAGTATTCACAGGATCGTATACTAATATATCAATTACAGGTGGAGCAGGATCGTCAGCCACATTTAACGTGATTGTGGATGCATCAAACTTTATCACTTCAGTACTGGTGAATACCACAGGTTCAGGATATGTGGTAGGCAACACATTAACTTTCCCAGGTAATTCTTTTGGAGCAGGCAGCTCTGCTAAAACATTCACTGTTGCCAGTGTATCTGCAGGCAACACACAAAGTCAAAACCAAGCAGGACCAGCAGGTTCAGCACCAGCAGCTTCAGCTGCAGCTTCTATTGCCACAGACATTTACAGTTACATCAATTACAGAATTAATGCTGCAGGCAGTTTGCCAGCCACATCAGGCAGCAACACACCAGAGACTGCCATAGGTTACACAGATGCTGTGTTGAGAATCAATGCCAATATTGAATTTATTGTGGCAGAAGTGGTGGCTTGGATACAAAAAACATGGCCAAATTACAATTTTACCACTGCATTGCAAGATCATTGTAAATCAGACAATAGAGAATTATTGCAAGGCATAATGGAAGATTTAATATACACTGGCAATTATAAATCATTGATTGCTGCTGAATGCTATGTGAATTCAGTGCTGGGTTCTGAAACGCAAAACATGTTCTTATTGAGAAATGCCACTGGTTTAAGAAATTGTACTTTACAAGGATTGTCTGGAACACTGGGTGCTCTTAATGCTTATGGCACACGCAGACCATCAGCAGGTGCTTATGCTTCATTGGATCCAGGTTGGGGACCAACCCACGAAGAAGTTTGGATTTCTTCTAGATCACCTTATGTACAGAACGTGAGTACATTTGGTAATGGATGTATAGGATTAAAAGTGGATGGAAATTTACACAATGGTGGAAATGATTCCATCGTGGCCAACGATTTCACACATCTTATATCTGACGGTATTGGAGCATGGGTGACTAATTTGGGCAGAGCTGAGTTGGTTTCTATATTCAGTTACTACTGTCACATTGGATATTTGGCTGAAAATGGAGGAAAAATTCGTGCTACCAATGGTAACAACTCATATGGATTGTATGGTTCAGTGTCAGAAGGTATGGACGTTACAGAAACTCCAATCACTGCCACAGTGGACAATCAAAGCACAGATGCCACAGTGGCCAATGTGTTCACTGATGGAAGCAGAATATTAGCATTAGAATACAGCAATGCAGGTGTAAATTATTCCAACGCAACCATTGACATCATTGGTGATGGATTTGGTGACATATTAACTCCAGTTTATAAAAACGGAGCATTGGAAGAAGTTAGATTATTAGAAACAGTTACATCTCCAGAAAGCAACTTTGGTGGAGATGGCTATGTTCAATCAAGCAACGTGGCACAGAGTGGTACTCCTACTCAAATAGTAATTTCCAACACAGACAGCAACAACAGTGCTGCTTTGATAGGAATGGCTGTTTATGTCACTGAAGGATTGGGTGCAGGTCAATACGGTTACATTGTGAGTTTCAATGCAGGTAGTAAATTAGCCAAAGTAGCCAAAGATTCATTCGACACATTAACAGTCACAGCTGCCACAGCTGCCACAGATTTATTCACAGTGGCCAGCACCAAAACATTGTATGTGAATCAACCCATCATGTTCAGTGGCACAGCAGTGGGTGGTGTGAACGTTTCGGCCACCAACGTGACCATATATTACATAAAAACTATTCCTAATTCAACACAATTCACTATTTCCACATCACAAGGTGGAGCAACATTTGATGTGGCCAGCAATGACACAGGCAGCATGACATTACATGCAGCAGGTTGGGATCATTTGACTTCAAGAGTATGCACTGTTACAGAAGCATCAGATCTTATCACCACTGACAACACATCAGGATTAGCAGCCAACATGGCTGTTATATTCACAGGCACCACATTTGGTGGCATTCAAAACAACACTGTTTATTATGTGATTTCTTCAGGATTTACCACTACAAAATTTAAAGTGAGTGCAAGTTTATCAGGACCAGCCGTGGATCTTTCTGCTGCCACAGGATCAATGACCGTAGTTCCTTGCGAATCGGTGTTGGATGGCACCACAAAATATTCCGTAGAACCAAGATTGATCATGTCGGCTCCCAGCACAAGAACAGCAACAGCAGTTTCTTTTGCTCCTGCAACATCAGCCACTTATACCAAAGCATTATCCAGCTCAAGAACAGACTTTTTAATCACAACATCTTCTTATGATGCATTTTCTCCAGCATTATCTGTGGGAGATGGAGTATATGTAAACACTGTGAACACATTAAGTTCTGTGGCAGTGACAGGAGCTGCTGGACAATTTTCATGCACCAGCACATTATTGTATAAGGGAATGTCTGTGACTGCATCAGGCACTTTGGCCAACACAAACACATTAACTGGTGTATCTATCACAGGCACAGCAGGACAATTTTCATGCTCAGCTGCATCATTCACATTGGCAGTAGGACAATATATAACATTGAGCGGCACAGCACCAGCTGGAGGAGCTCAAGGCAGTATCACTGGATATACCAATCCCACCACTTACAAAATCAGTGCCACCAACGGATCAACCACATTCACATTGCAAACAGTGGCCAACGCACCGATTGTGACCGCTGTAGGAACACCTACCACATTGACTTACAATGTGAGCTCTATTGCAGCTTACACTAGTCCGACCACTTATTATATCATTGCCACCAACGGCAGCACTACATTTACACTATCAACTTCTGCAGGTGGTTCAGCTGTTGTGACTGCTGCAGGAACACCCACAGGTTTAACTTTTGTTGTGGACAGTTTCATTAATCAAGACACTAAAATTTCTTCAATCACTAGAAATTATATCACATTATCTACCATTTCTTACACAAGAATTATATTGAGTGCCGGTCCAGATCTTGATTCCACTGCTGCGGTAGTGAATGGTGACAACAATATCACAGTGACCTTTGCAGGTGTTCGAGCTAGAACTAGAGCAGTAGTAACAACTAATAAAATTTCTTCCGTTAGAATATTAGAACCAGGATCAAGTTATTCAAGTGTGCCTACCATGACCATAGTGGATCCTAGCAACTCTGTGGACGCACCATATGAAACTTTCATTGGCAATGGGGTGTTGGGTCAACCCACATGGACCAACAGAGGATCATCATATGTGACTGCTAGTTGTTTGATCACTGAAGATGGTTCACAAAAAACTGTGAGCGGAGTTACCAAAGCATCACCTGCAGTGGTTACCACAACCTCAGCACATGGTTATGCTGATGCGACCAAAGTGACATTCACAGGTCTGGCTGGCATGAACGAATTGAACACTGGTATTTGGTACTATACCAAATCCACAGGAGCCAACACATTCCAATTATATGTGAATGCAGCATTGACCACTCCACTGGATACCACAAATTTCCAAACATTCAATCTTGGAGGCACTCCAAGAGTCACAGCATTTGGTGGATACCGAGACAGCAAACAAAATGGAAAATTCATCAAAGTGGAAGGATTATCAGAAATTCCTCAAGCAGGAGCCAATGTACAATTCAGTCACTTGCCAACCACTTATTACAAACTGGTAAGTGTGCAATCACTATTGGGCACTCAATATCCTTACTCAGCATTGTTGCAATTGAGTCCAGAAGTGAGTGTGAGCGATGCTGCAGCACATGGCACAGCAGTCACAATTAAAATAAGATATTCACAAGTGCGTTTAACAGGTCACGACTTCTTGGACATTGGAACTGGTGGAAAAGCCACAACCAACTATCCTGGATTGCCTAGTCAAGAACCAGATTCAGACAATGAAACTGTGGAGAGTGGTGGTGGACGTGTGTTCTTTACCAGCACAGATCAAGACGGTAACTTCCGAGTGGGAGATTTATTCTCAGTAGAACAGGCCACTGGTATAGCCACTTTGAACGCAGATGCATTTAATATTTCGGGACTACAAGAACTTCAGTTGGGGGATTTAACATTGGGAGGCACCAGTGCTTCTATCAATGAGTTTTCCACAGATGGAACCATGTCGGCCAATAGCGATAGTATTGTACCGACACAGAGAGCAATCAGAACTTACATCGCCAGCCAAATTGGCGGTGGTGCAAGCTCATTAAACGTTAACTTGCTTACTGCTGGATTGATTCAAATATCTGGAAATACTATCACAACAACAACTGGAGTAGGAATAACTATAAGTGCCGTGGTGAACTTTACTGGTGGAATCAGTGGAGCTCCTGTGGCAATGAGTTACTTTGTACAAAGTTAAAAAAGGAGAATAAAATATGGCAACAGGAAGATTAGGAACCGTTACTTTAGCAACAGGTACTAATGCTACTGTCTACACATGTCCCGCTGACACTTTTTCAGTGGTATCTGTGAATTTCTGCAATAGAAGCAATCAAGCACAAGCGTTTAGATTGGCTATAGCAGATGCCGCTACACCAACCACTTCAGAATACGTTGAATACGATGCTGAAGTACTTGCCAAAGGAGTTTTGGAAAGAACTGGATTGGTACTAGCAGCAGGACAGAAGATAGTAGCTTATGCTTCAGCAGCAGGAGCTAGTGTGGTTGTTTATGGTATTGAAACATCAACACTGTAAACAATTGGGTATTAGCATAAATAGTAGTAAATAAAAGGATAAACAAATGGGACGATATATATCAACAACTGGTACAGCCGGTGTAACGACTAGATCAGTATCAACAACCTACAGTGCCTTGGTCAATGACAGAATATTGGCTACCAGTGCTTCAGGTGCATTTACCATTACATTACCCGCAGTCGCAAGTTTATTTGATAACGACACAATTCAAATTATTGACGTGGGAAATGTTGCCAGCACAAACAACATCACAGTGCAAAATAATGGTGCAAAAATAAATGGAGTGCTTGATACTTTGGTAATTGACTTGAACGGATCGATTACTACTCTAATTTATACTGGTGCAACTTATGGTTGGATCGTTGGTTCTGTATAATTTTTATTATACGCAGTCAACAACATAAAACGGAAAGTAAACAGGTATGCCGACAAATTTAAGAAACTTATTAGCATCCAAACAGGATTCCTTTGCAGCTTCACCTGAAGAAAATATCGAATCAGGTAGAATTTGGTTGTATTATCCTGGAGCAGCTTATGATAAATTTCCAGGAGGATTTTGTTTCAAACCCTGTGTGGCTGGAACTGCCACTGTGGAAGTTTGGGGTGCAGGCGGATCTGGTGCTCAAATGTGTTGTTGCGGATACGGACTGCCAGGTAATCCTGGAGCTTATTCCAAAAGAAAAATTACATTAACTGCCTGCGGATATATCACAGGTAACCCAGGATATTCTTGCGGTGGTGCTGATTCTTTGTGTGACAGAGGTTGTGGCGAAGCCACAGGTATCACATGGTATGAACAAGGAACCACATGTTGTGGTTGTATTTGTGCTCAAGGTGGCAAAGGCGGAATCAGCTATTGTTCCACAGGCACATCAGGATATTGTTGTTTTGCAGGAAACGGATTTTGTGCTACCAAAACGAACAACGACAACTGCGGAATTATTTGTAACTACTGTCCAGGCATGTGGCAAGCCACTGCATACGGTGGATCAACCAATTGTCCAGGAGGATTCAGTAGAGTGAGTTTCTTTGGCTGTCAATTGTGTCCTTGCTACACCACTCAACACGTGAGAGGCCCTTCAGGTCAGATCAGTCAACAAGGAGTGGAAGTTTCATTTGTAGGTATAGACGGATCAGGAGCATCCAACTGGTCGGGTCAAGGACGTCATGAAATGTTGGCAGCATTGTCAGCAACTACAAGATGGCCACAGATGGGTCACATGTTCTCCACTTGTTGGGGATTTTCAGGTGGTTGCGGATGTTATCAAAACGATGGATGTAAACATTATTATCCAGCAGGATGGCCAGGTTTGGCTCCTTATCCTTGCCCAGGAGTTAGAGACCATGCCACTAGAGGTGGACATGGAGCAGTTAGAATTAAATTTGTGAGATCATAATTATGCCAGTTAGTTTAACCACATTATTAAAAACCAAACAAGATTTCTTAGTATCAGGAATAGAAACCAATTTGGAAAAAGGTAGAATTTGGACCTATACTCCGGGTTCTGGAAGCGTAGGACATAATTTTCAATGTCACGTGTGCTGGATAGCACCGGGCACAGGCACAGCTCAGATTGAAATTTGGGGTGCAGGTGGATCTGGAGCAAAAATGTGTTGCTGCGGATTTGGAACACCAGGTAATCCAGGTTCTTATGTGAGCAAAACCATTGCTGTTACCTCAGGTTGTATTGTCTGTGGTGTGGTGGGATTGTCTTGTGGTAACTCAGACGATATATGTTTCAGAGGCAGATCAGACCCCACTCTAGTATGTTGGTTTGGCAGCAGCACCAATGGATGTATGTGTGCAGAAGGCGGCGTGGGCGGAATGAGTTTCTGTTCTAGCACTCCTTCCATGTACTGCTGTTTCACTGCCAACTGTTTCTGTACCACAAAGACAGGCAATGAAAACTGCGGAACTATTTGTAATTTCAGAGGTTGTTCATGTGCTACTTGGAGCTGTTATGAGGCAGTGGGTTATGCTGGAATCGGTACCACTCCGGTGACAGACACCACTTGTGTTTGCAAAATCAATGGCGGTATCAGCTGTGTGTTGGCTCACGGATGTTATCCAATGTGTCATTGTGCTTACATTTATGTGTTGAGAACTCCTCCAAAATTCT
>Ga0209400_1001699_pt1 | contig 17330 bp, 16 predicted proteins | sample M_130807_EF_Meta_FD_187313 | JGI IMG/M metagenome (GOLD analysis project Ga0209400, IMG submission 187313) | Freshwater microbial communities from Lake Montjoie, Canada to study carbon cycling - M_130807_EF_MetaG (SPAdes) (version 2) | ecosystem: Environmental > Aquatic > Freshwater > Lake... | reverse complement strand
CACGATCAACTGGGTGTATTGCGAACCGAAATCGAGGACTGCTACGTGGTGATGTTTTGTCATTTTTTCTAACGGAAATGGTATGTCCTGCCGCTCAGCTCATCGGCTGGTAATTGGTCGGCTCTTCGGTGAGAACGACATCGTGCACGTGACTTTCGCGAAGCCCGCCGGCGGTGATTCTCACGAACCTGGCATCGCGGCGCAAGGCTTCGAGATCCGGCGCTCCGACATAACCCATGCCGGAGCGCAATCCACCCATGAGCTGGAAGATCACATCGGAAATCGGTCCTTTGTAAGGCACGCGGGCCTCGACTCCTTCGGGCACCAGTTTTCCCGAGCTGTTCTGGCCGTAGCGGTCGCCCGCGCCCTTGCGCATCGCGCCAAGCGAACCCATGCCGCGGTAGGTTTTGAATCGACGGCCCTGTGAATGAACCGTCTGACCCGGGCTCTCGCGCGTGCCGGCGAGCAGCGAGCCAAGCATCACCGAATCCGCACCGGCGGCAAGCGCCTTGACGATGTCGCCGGAATAGCGGATTCCCCCGTCGGCGATGACTTTCACGCCGTGTTCATGACAGTGGTCCGCGACGTTGCGAATGGCGGTGAACTGCGGCATGCCCACACCCGAGATCACCCGCGTGGTGCAGATCGAACCGGGACCGACACCCACTTTGATCGCCGAAGCACCGGCGGACACCAGGTCGCGAGCGCCGGCCTCGGTGACAACATTGCCGGCGATGACCGGACGATCCGAAAGTTCCCTCAGACGGCTGATCACCTCCATCACCCGGTCGGTATGACCAGTGGCGGCATCGATGAACAAGGCATCGACCCCGGCGGCAATCATGGCCTGGGCCCGCTCGATGTATTCCGGCCCGACACCGACCGCCGCACCACAGCGCAACTGCCCGTTGGGGTCTTTGGCGGCGTTGGTGAAAGTGATGCGTTTCTCGATATCAGAGCCGGTGATCAATCCCACCAGCCGGTTCTGTTCATCGACCAACGGCAGTTTTTCGATACGGTTTTTATACAAAATCCTCCGGGCCTCCTCGAGTTCCATGTCGGGTGGGGCGGTGACCAGCCGGTCGCGCGGCGTCATCACATCGGCCACCAGCACATCGACGCGCTCGATGTAGCGGACGTCGCGCCCCGTGACCATTCCTTCGAGATGACCTTCCGCATCGACCACCGGAAAACCGGAGAACCCCTGCTCCTCCATCACCCGGCGCACCTCATCGACCGATTGATCCTTGCGAAAAGTGAACGGTTTCAAAATCACCGCGTTTTCCGAACGCTTCACACGCGAAACCATCGACGCCTGCTCCTCGATCGGGCAGGCGCGGTGGATCACCCCCATGCCACCCTCGCGGGCGAGGGCGATCGCGAGTTCCGACTCCGAAACCGTATCCATCGCCGCTGAAACGACCGGGATTCTCAAGGAAATATCCTTGCTCAGCATCGTATCTATCGCCGCATCGGCAGGCAAAATGGCACTGCGCGCGGGGACAAGCAATATGTCATCGAACGAAAAAGCTAAAGGGAAGTCTGCCATGAGCGATGGAATCGAAAAATCCCCCGGCTGACAAGGGCAAATTTTTAATCAGTGGCTGACAGTCTCAACTGTTCTGATCGTGACGCAAAAGAATCAAAGGCAACCGGCCCTAACAGGGCCAATGGCGATAGCGAAGGGTGCAGAGAGGCGCCCTGGAACATGCCCCGCCATTTTCCCGCGCCCGGAATGGGCGCACGGAATGGATGCGAAAGGAACATGCGGATTCCATTCAAAACCATGCGGCTCATCAGGCATGATACCAGGGTGAATTCCCTATGGGGATTTCACCCTTCGCCATCAACGGCATGCCGGGATCTGCGGGGCAGGATGGTTGACGTGTCATCCTTCCTGACTCACCGGCATTGTTGGCGCAGGAGATCGCGGGGTGAAGGGAGATCACATGAGGGTGATCCGCGAACGTCCCCCACCGGAACACCCGGAGTTCGTTCCGCGCCTTTTGATTGCGACATTTCTTGTCAATCCTTTCCCTGGCTTGATCGCCGTAGACCATGGGCTAGGCGGGGCTCCGCGCCGGGCTGCGAAGTTGCGCCGTTGAGGGTGGGTTTGCGCGACGGGTATTCCGCGGGTGTTTTCTTCCCGTGGTGTTCGGCAATACGAAGTCCGCATGCGCACAAGTTAGCAAAGGTTTGCTTTGACGGAGCCACCGAAAATGGGGCAAATTTCGCCCATGCAGAGTTTTGCAGGAAAAGTTGCCGTAGTCACCGGCGGCGGTCGTGGGATCGGTCATGCGATTGCCAAAGCCTTTGTCGAACAAGGTGCCCGGGTGGCTGTTGTTAGTCGCACCCAGGCCAGTTGCAACGCCGTGGCCGATGAACTGAACGCCTCGCAGCCGGACTCGGCCCGGGCTTACGCAGTCGATGTCGCCGACCATGAAGCGGTGCAGGAATTGGGAGCGCGCATCATTGCCGACTTCGGCTCGGTCAACATCCTCGTCAACAACGCCGGCGTCACCCGCGACGGCTTGCTGATGCGAATGAAAGAGGAGGACTGGAACACCGTGCTCGACACCAACCTCAAGGGCGCGTTCAACACCGTCAAGGCCTTCATGCGCACCCTGATGAAAGCGGAGGACCCGCGCATCATCAACATCGCCTCGGTGATCGGACTGATCGGCAATGCGGGGCAGGCAAACTATTCGGCCAGCAAAGCCGGGCTGATCGGCCTCACCAAAGCGGTGGCGCGCGAACTGGCTGGTCGCGCCGTCACCTGCAATGCCGTCGCCCCGGGCTTCATCACGACCGACATGACCAGCGAGCTTCCGGAAAAAGTGCGCGAGCAGGTTCTCGCGAAAATTCCGCTTGCCAGTTTTGGTGAATGCGCTGACATTGCCGCCGCCGTGCTGTTCTTAGCCGGTCCGCAGGCGCGCTACATCACCGGTCAGGTGCTGGCGGTCGATGGCGGCATGACCATGTGAAACACCCCCCCGAACAATGGAAATCATTTTATTGCGCCACGGCAAAGCCGAGCCCCACGGGCATCCCCAGGGAGATGCCGCACGCGCTCTAGTTGCGAAGGGCGAAGAGCAATCGCGCAGAGCGGGAGACTTCCTGCGCGCCGCCGGCATCCTGCCCGAAATCGTTCTCACCAGCCCGCTGGTCCGCGCCAAACAAACCGCCGAGCACTTTTGCCGGGCGGCGCAATTGCCCGGTGCGGTCGTGCAACCCTGGCTGGCCAGCGGCATGCACCCCGATGTCGCACTGCGCGAACTGGCGGCGTTCCAGGAGTTCAAGCGCATTTGCCTCGTCGGCCACGAGCCCGATTTTTCGATGCTGCTCGCCTGGGTCACCAACAGTGAATCGGGTGCGGTGGAGGTCCGCAAGGGATCGCTGATCCTTTTCGAAGTCAAGCCGCCGACCCGCTCGGGCACCCTGCGTTTCATCATTCCCCAACGCCTGATGCAACCGGTGAACAACCGCAACGAACTGCCCGCCGACGACTGAAAGGTCGGTGGACTATGCCAACAGGTCGGGCCGGTTTTGAACCGTGCGTTCGATGCCTTTTTGCTTTTGCCACTCGACGATCCGCGCATGATTTCCCGAGAGCAGGACTTCCGGCACCCTCATGCCACGAAACTCCGCTGGTTTGGTGTAGGCGGGCGCCTCTAACAGGTTTTCGTGTGCGAATGATTCCTCGACGCTGGATCGTTCGTCGCCCAGCGCTCCCGGCAGCAGACGGATCACGGCGTCGCACAACACGGCGGCGGCAATCGCCCCGTTGGTGAGAACATAATCGCCGATCGACAGCTCGAGGTCGATCAGGTTTTCCACCACGCGGTGATCCACGCCCTCGTAGTGGCCGCAGACGATGAGCAGATGACTCTCTTGGCAAAGATCACGGGCCACCTGTTGTTTGAAAACCCTGCCCTGCGGCGTCATCAGAATGACCTTGGTCGCCGGTCCGCGCAGTTCCTCGATGGCGGCAAACAATGGTTCCGGTTTCAACAGCATGCCCGGTCCGCCGCCGCAGAGGGTGTCGTCCGTTTTCCGATGTTTGTCGAAGGCCCAGTCCCGCAGTTGATGGGCGCGGATTTCCACAATTCCCGCCGACTGCGCACGTTTGATGATGCTCTCGCCCAGCGGTGCGAGCACAATCTCCGGGAACAGCGTCAGGATGTCGATTTTCACCGCGCGAAACGTATCGCACCGCATCGTGTGTGGCAATTTTTTATCATTCTTGTATTGGTTCTCCCGGAGTTTTCCGTTTCAATCGGGCGGGCGCGACGACAGCGGCCCTAACATTTTTCAAACGCAACAATCATTATGGGACGCGCATTCGAATGCAGACGACGGGCAAAGGAGGCACGCTGGGATAAAATGTCCAAGGTGTTTCCCAAAATGGCGAAACTGATCACCATGGCGGCCAAGGAAGGAGGGCCGGATCCTTTCACGAATGCCAAGCTGCGGCTGGCGATTTCGAACGCGAAAGCGGAGAACCTGCCGAAGGACAACATCGATGCCGCAATCAAACGCGCCTCGGCGAAGGATGCCCAGGACATCGTGGAGGTCAACTACGAGGGCAAGGGACCGCACGGCGTGCTGGTCTTCGTCGAATGCGCGACCGACAACTCGAATCGCTCGGTCACCAATGTCAAAACGCATTTCAACAAGAACGGCGGCCAGATGGTGCCGAGCGGATCGCTGGAGTTCTTGTTCTCGCGCAAAACTGCGATCGAATTTCCTCTCACGCCCGGAATGAATCTCGAGGAGATCGAGCTGGAACTGATCGACGGCGGTCTGGAGGAACTCGTGGTCGAGGACGACCTGGTCACCGCTTATGCCGATTACGCGAGTTTTTCGACGCTCACGCAGGCCTTTGAAAAACTGGGCATCGCGGTGAAAAAAGCCGAACTGCGCCGCGTCGCCAGCAACCCGGTGGAACTGACCGAAGAACAACTCGAGGAAGTCGAAAAGCTCATCGACAAACTGGAGGACGACGACGACGTGCAGGCGGTGTTCACCAACATTGCCTGAGAGCCGGAAAGCTTGCCGCCACCCGCAAAAAAAGCGCCGCAGGAGTCACTGCGGCGCATTTTTTTATCACGACCTCTACCGGTCACGACGGCAGAAGCTTTTCACTTCTCCTCGGCTTTGTCCTTTTCGTCAACCTTGTTGGCTTTCATTTGCTCGAGGCGGGTCTTGATGCTTGCCTTGATCTTATCCGCGTTTTTCGCCAGGTCGCTCTTGGGGTAGTCCTTGACGACACCATCGATCACGGCATTCGCCGCTTCCACATCACCTTTTTCCATCGGGCCAGCGAGAGCGATGTTGACGGTCATGCCGATCTTGAAGTCCTCGGGAGTGTCGGGATTTTCCTTGATGAAGGTCTTGACCGCGGCCAGGGCCTTGTCGAACTCCTTGGCCTGCATCAGCGGCTGGATTTTGGTGCCCATGAACTCCTGAATGCCGGCTTCCGCTTTTTCCGCAGCGTCTTTCTTGGCGATCGCCTCCTTGCGGGCTTTCACGAATCCGGTCTTGTCCTCCTTGTCGAGTTCACCGATTTTTTCAATGACATCGCCGTAGCTGGAATCGACCAGTTCTTCATCGATGCCCTTCAATCCTTCGACCAGGCAAGCCGCCTTGGCCGCATCGTCCTTGGCTTTGTCGGCATCGGCAAAAGCCTTGTCGCGCTTGACCCGCACGGCACGCAACTCGTCGAGATGGGCGACGTATTTTTCCGCGCCACCCGGTTGATAGCCGGTTTTTGCATAAGGCTTGCCGGTGGCATCACAGAGCAGGATGGTGGGAAATCCTTGAATCTTGAACTGCTCCTGCAGCTTTTCGTTCTGCTCCTTGAGCTTTGCTTCGAGTTCCTTCTTCTGCGGAAAATCGAGTTCCACCAGAACAAACTTGTCCTTGGTGCCGGTTTTGAAAGGCTCGAGCCCAAAAACCTCCTTGTTCAATTTGATGCACCATCCGCACCAGTCGGAACCGGTGAAATCGAGCAACAGGTCTTTTTTGCCTTCCGCAGCGAGCTTTTTGGCTGCTTCAAAGTCGGTTTGCCACCCCTCGCCACCGGCATGCAGCGGGCTGAGTGAGGCAAAGACAAACGCAACCGTGGTCATGAGTGTGTTTCTTTTCATAATGATATGGGAGAGCAGGGATACTGCGGCGGATTCCCTGATTGTCGAGAAATATCTGAAAACTGGCATATTTCTTGATTCATGAGGCTTGACATTGTTGTCGCATCCACCGTACGCAAGCACCCATGCCCAAGTTATCGATTCAAAATCTCGACGTCCGCAATCAGGAGGTCCTCATGCGCGTGGACTTCAACGTGCCGCTTCAGGACGGTGTGATCACCGACGACACCCGCATCACCGCGGCGGTGCCGTCGATCCAACACCTGCTCGCAGGCGGCGCCAGGCTGGTGCTGTGTTCGCACCTCGGTCGTCCGGAAAACGGCCCGGAGGCGAAATTCTCGCTCGCACCGGCAGCCGCGCGGCTTGCCGAGTTGTTAGGAAAGCCGGTGGTCATGGCAACGGATTGCATCGGTGAAGACACCGCCGCCCGGCGCGCCGCGCTGAAGGAGGGCGAAGTGCTGCTGCTCGAAAACACCCGCTTTTATCCGCAGGAGGAAAAAAACGATGCCGACTTCGCCAGGGAGCTGGCGGGCAACGCCGCAATTTTCGTCAATGACGCCTTCGGCACCGCACACCGCGCCCACGCTTCCACCGAGGGAGTCACGCATTTCGTCAAGCAAAGCGCGATGGGTTTCCTGATGGCTCGTGAACTCGATTACCTCGTCCACAAACTGGAACACGCCGAACGGCCGTTTCTGGTCATCATGGGCGGTGCGAAGGTTTCCGACAAAATCAAGGTGATCAACGCGTTGATGAAAAAAGCCGATTCGTTCATCATCGGCGGTGCGATGGCCTATACGTTCCGCAAGGCACAAGGCTTCATGGTCGGCAAGTCGCGGGTCGAAACGGACAAGCTGGAACTGGCGCTCGACATCATGAAAAACGCCGAAGACAAGGGCATCCGCTTCCTGCTGCCGGCCGATACGCGCTACACAAGGGAATTCAAGGAAGGCGCGACCACCGGGGTCACGGCTCCTTATGCCGATGGCGGAAGCATACCCGACGATTGCGAGGGCATCGACATCGGCGATGTGGCGATTGCGGAATTTCAAAAGGAGATCGCCACGGCAAAAACAATCCTGTGGAACGGACCGATGGGGGTTTTTGAAATCGACTCCTTCGGCATCGGCACCAGGGCCATTGCCCAGGCGGTGGCCGACTCCGACGCGCTTTCCATCGTCGGCGGCGGCGATTCGGTCACCGCGGTGGTCAAATACAAACTCGACGACGACATGGACTTCATCTCCACCGGCGGCGGTGCCTCGCTGGAACTGCTCGAAGGCAAGGAACTCCCCGGCGTAGCCGCATTGACCGAAATCTGAAACCATCCTCCTTCCCAACACTCAAGACCATCCATCACACTAACGAAAATTATATGTACCGCCGACCGATCTTCGCCGCCAACTGGAAAATGAACAAAGGACCGTCCGACACCGCGGCGTTTGTGAAATCGTTCCTGAGCAAACTAACAGGTCGCCAGACCAGCGACATCGTGATTGCCGCATCATTCATTTCCCTGCCCACGTTGTCGGAATCGCTGAGCGAGGCTCGCGGTGTGGAGATGGCGGCGCAGAACTGCTCGCAATATGACGACGGCGCCTACACGGGCGAAATCAGCGTGAAGATGCTTCGCGAAATCCTCGTGCGCCATGTGATCGTCGGCCACAGCGAGCGCCGTTCGCTTTTCGGCGAAACCAACGCGGTGATCAATGCGAAGTTGAAAAAAGCGCGCGAGGCAGGCCTGAAGCTGATCTTTTGCATCGGCGAAACCCTGGAGGAACGCAACGCCGGAAAGCTGGAAAGCATCCTGCGCTCGCAGATCACCGAGGGACTGGAGAACATCACGGTTTCGGACATGGAGGATACGGTCGTCGCCTATGAACCGGTCTGGGCGATCGGCACCGGGGTCACCGCCACGGCGCAACAGGCCCAGGATGCGCATGCATTCGTGCGCAGCGTGATCACCGAACTGTATGGCCCCGAAGTCGCGGGCAAACTTCGGATCCAATACGGCGGCAGCGTCAAACCCGCCAACGCCGCGGAATTGATGGCCTGTCCGGATATCGACGGCGCGCTGATCGGCGGCGCCTCGCTCGATGCACAGAGTTTCGTCGACATCATCCACAACGGCTCGCTGACCTGAGCAGGATCGGAAACCGCCGGCAACTTTTGCAAACGCTCAGTGTCCTTCGTGCTCGCTGAGATAGCGTTCCGCTTCCAAGGCCGCCGCGCATCCCTGCCCGGCAGCCGTGATCGCCTGGCGGTAAAAATGATCCGCCACGTCGCCGGCGGCAAACAGCCCGGGAGTTTTGGTCGCGGTGCGGCCGGGGGTTTGCAAAATGTAACCGTTTTCATCGAGATCCACCAACCCGCCCAGAAAGCCGCTGTTCGGCACGTGACCGATGGCGACAAACACGCATTTGACGTCCATTTCGCTCTCCGCGCCCGTGACCAGGTTTTTCAATTTCACCGCGCGCATCTCGCCTTTTTCATCGGTGAGATACTCGGTCACCGTGGAGTTCCACACCGGCTCGATCTTCGGATTCGCCAGCGCCCGGTCCGCCATGATTTTCGAGGCCCGCAATTCGTCGCGTCGATGAATCAAATACACCTTGCTGGCGAAGCGCGTGAGGAATCCAGCTTCCTCACAGGCGCTGTCGCCGCCGCCGATCACCGCGACGGGAACGTCGGGGTAAAAAGCCCCGTCACAAGTGGCGCAGGAGGTCAGCCCGCGGCCGATCAAACTTTGCTCGTTCGGCAGCCCCATGTGGCGCGGCGCGGCACCCGTGGCAATGATGACGGTTTTCGCCTCATAACTGGCCGATCCGGTTTTCACGGCAAACCCGCCGTCAGGAAGAAGGCTCACGCTTTCGACCATTTCGTAGGCAATGCGCGTGCCGAAACGCTCGGCCTGTTTTTGCATGCGCGCCATCAACTCCGGCCCCATGATGCCCTCGGGATGACCGGGAAAGTTTTCAACCTCGGTGGTCGTGGTCAGTTGTCCGCCCGGCTGGGTGCCCGAAAGCATCAACGGTTTCAAATTGGCCCGCGCCGTGTAAATGGCCGCCGTATATCCCGCGCACCCCGTACCGATAATGATCACTTGTTCCATAACTTCGCGCACAGTTTCGTGGCGAGGCTTTTTTTGTCAACCCTGAATCGGCAACACAAAACGCACAAGGGCAGGTCACGGCTCGCTTCGGGCTTGTTCAACCATGGGCGCAGCCGGAGCTTCGTTCCTCACCTCCGCAGCACCCTTTATTGTTCAGCTTCTTGGACTTTTAAGCAGCCGGACGACCTTTGCCAATTCCAATTACTTCGAGCCATACCTCTTAGCCCAAGAGTCATAAGATTGTCTACATCCAGAACACTTCCAAGTAGGGTCGCTCTGTTGACTGCATGACGAATAGAAATTGCCATCATTTGGAAATTCTCTCTTTTGTTGTCGGAAAAACGAAACTGAATAATCGCCAGCCTGACATATTTCCTGCATTTGACGCTTCATGGGAATTTTATGAACTGGGCAAATGGAGGCATCGATCACAGTCTTTCCATTCTTTGATATCCGTAAAATATCGGTAGCCAGCAACTCGACCCGGTATTCTTGGGAGGGATCGATCATCGATACTGCCCGATCCCGTAGGACTTTTTGTTCGTGTAAGTTCACAGAACCGATACCTCGGTCGCAACTGGTAATAAACATTTCATGCTCCCACCCTGGCCACGCAGCTTTGATCTCTTCACCTGACGAAGTCGTAATTTTCACATTGGTGTCAACGTAATCACCCACCGGCGGGATCGATATGCGGGCGATCATTGACCGCTTGCCTTCATTAAGCGAGCCAGCACCTGTTCCTGAGGAGTTGACGGAATGACGGGACCGGGCTGAGACAGACCCTCCTGTCGTGCAAGAAGCGAGTAGCGGGAGTGAAAGGGCAACTATGTATGAGAAGAATCGTTTCATTCTTTATTTCTGCCGAACGTCAAAGTGATGGCACACCCACTAGCGGGAGCCAACGTTGATCGCGGGATTAGGGTTGAAATCAGGTGGAAACATGGAAAACAGAGGGGCTAGTGGGTGTTGCCATGCACGTCTTGTTCGCATCTTCGGTTTCTCTTCAGGAAGCGTTGGATTCCAACGAAAATCGCACTGAAAACCCCAAAGGGTATGACCATGTAGATCCACCCTAAAAGAATGCCAAGTGCGCCACTGAAGGGTGCGCCGTCAGACAACCCGATCATGAGATTCACTAGGAACCAGCTCATAATCGGAACCGAGACCCAAATCGAATACCAAGAAATGGATGGCCTCATTGCCTTTGCGATGAGGAGAAGAATCGGCCACGCGCAAAACGCGACAAACACCAAGCTCGCAAAATGCGGTCGCTCCTGAAACCCGCCGAATATCATTCCGAGTATCAAGGTGATCGTCACTCCAATTACGGCTCGTGACATTAGGCCATCGGTTCGGCCAAGCGCGTCACTCAGTAGCGCGGCGAAGGGAATGGCCACGAGAGCTAGCAAAAAGAGCTTAACGATAACTTCTTCCATTTCTTTGCGAACGTTAGAAGTGTGGCACGGCGGTCCTGAGACGTCCAGAGCGAAGCGAACGAGAGACGTTGTCCGCCGTTGCCACCACTGACTTGTTCTGCTTCTTCATTTCCTTAGCAGGGTGTCGTCGTAATGAGTCGCGCAATAAGCAAATCCCTTCAGCGGCGATTCTCCGCAACCACTCCAGGCGCACTTCGCTGTATGGTCGGTCTCCTCCGTTGGACGATTGATGTCCGCTCTGGTCTTCTTCGCGGCAAGCCAATATCGAAGATGTTCAAGAATCACTCGCTGCTCATCATTCGGGACAGTCTCCCCCGATGTCCACCGCGTGAGATCAATTGGTGCCAGAAGTAGATCCATGTCGGGAATGCCGGACATCTCCCAATCCATCTCCAACTTCAGATCATCTTTGGTGCAGGAAATCGTGCCGCATCGTCCATTTGTATTGAGTTGGAACTGATACGAGGAAGTCTTCATCTCTTTGCAGAACAGATTTAATTAGTAGCAGCCCGCAAGGTGATATCAAACGGGGGTGACTTGAATAGAAAAGGCGAAAAACGCCGTGATAGCAAGGAAACTTTCCGGAATCGTGTGTATATCAGGTGCCTTGGGCGGGCGATTCGCGGAATGGGGTTTGCTGGTTGATATACGCACGCCAAGTGATCGGTGAGCAGTGCTGAGTGAGCAGTCAAAGGCTTGAAGTCATGAAAAGTGTTGATGGCTTTCCGGCGGAGCGCAGGCTTCCCCCCCCTCCCTTTTCCGTTCTAAATCCATTTAGGCCGAAAACCATCTTCCATTTCCGTCCTAAACCCATTTAGGAGCCAAAACGATCTTCGATTTGCGTCCTAAACCCATTCAGGGGCCAAAACCATTGTCTTTTTCCGTCCTTGCAGCTTGCGAGAGCAAAATCCATTGCTCTTTTTCCGTCCTTGCAGCCTGCGAGAGCAAAATCCATCGCTCTTTTCCGTCCTTGCAGCCTGCGAGAGCAAAATTCATCGTTCTTTTCCGTCCTTGCAGCTTGCGAGAGCAAAATTCATCGCTCTTTTCCGTCCTTGCAGCCTGCGAGAGCAAAATTCATCGCTCTTTTCCGTCCTTGCAGCCTGCGAGAGCGAAATCCATCGCTCTTTTCCGTCCTTGCAGCCTGCGAGAGCAAAATTCATCGCTCTTTTCCGTCCTTGCAGCTTGCGAGAGCGGAAACACGCTTCATTTTTGCTCCTGCACGGCTGCGGGAGGGAAAAAGAACCGGATTTTGTGATTTTTGGCCGATGGCGGACTCCATTACCGGCGTGCTGCCGATTTCCTGCCAGGAGGCGGAGAGAGAACCGTGCCCTGTTCGATCTGGCAGGCTATGTTCACAATCTGAACAAATCCGCTCACAAAAACGAGCCAAGGCGCTGCGCGCAACACATGGCTGCCTGAATGAGTTCGATGGCAGAGCATTTGAAGAAGCACTGAAAACCTCCCGCCGCATCGAAGATCATGGCTGGCGGTGCTCAAGAGGTGATTTCCCAGCGAATTTTTCAAGTACCCTGCCGTGAATTCTATAACGAGCGTTATCATCATTTGGGAAGACAGGCGTCCTCGCCTGCCTGTCCCGCTGCGCGGTGGTCTCGGCAAACTGGCTTACCGCCTGTTTCTTCACTTTTCATCCATCTTGGCATATCAAACAACAGAATCATAAACGATTGTGACAGCGGGTATAGCACGACATTTCCGCCACAAGTCATCTCGCGCCACCTGCAAGCCAGATGGCGGAGAGGGTGGGATTGCCTGCGGCTGTCTCGGGCCTTGACCTCGGCTCGAACCATTCAGTGCATGGGTTCGAATCCCTCAGCGTGAGCCGGATTCCGGGCTTTCGTGGGTGCCTAGCCACGCACGACTTGAAAGATGGCGGAGAGGGTGGGATTGCCTGCGGCTGTCTCGGGCCTTGCCCTCGGCTCGAACCATTCAGTGCATGGGTTCGAATCCCTGAGCGTGAGCCGGATTCCGGGCTTTCGTGGGTGCCTAGCCACGCACGACTTGAAAGATGGCGGAGAGGGTGGGATTCGAACCCACGGTAGGTTTCCCTACTTCAGTTTTCAAGACTGACGCCATCGACCACTCTGCCACCTCTCCGTGTTTGTTGGTGCGCGCATCCTTGCTTGAATTGGCGGGCCCGGGCAACTAAAAAACAAGAAAAAATGCGGGCACCGTGGTTTGTCATTCCACCACTTTACCGCATGATTTCCGCTTCAACCTTGCCGCGCGCGGTGCTGCCGCACAATATCCCGACGAGCACCAGGCCGAACTCCAGTGCGGTGCCCGCGCCACGGGAGGTGATGATTGCGCCATCGCAAACCACCGCCTCCTGTCTATCGGATTCTGCCAGTTCACCCCGGCAACTGTCATGACTGGTGAACCGCCTGCCGACAAGAAGCCCGGCATCGTGAAGCAACAAAGGAGCGGCGCAGATCGCGGCAATGGGTCGACCACTGGCGGCGAATTCCTGCAAGACGACGGTCAGCAATCCTTGTCGGCGCAGCGCGATCACCCCGGGACCGCCGGGCAGGACAAGAATGTCAAAGTCATGGATGCTGACATCGGCCAACAGGCAATCGGCATGAAATGTGAGATTCCCCCTGCTGCGCACGTGAATCCCCTCACCCGCGGTTGCCATGACTACCTCGACACCGGCCCGGCGCAGAACATCCACGGGAGCGATCAACTCGAGTTCCTCAACTCCATCCGCAAACACAAACAGCGCTCGTTTATTCATCGGGCCGGATTGTATCCGAAGCATCGAAAAGATTCAAATCGCATTCTTGCAATCCGAACGCAAACCCGCTACGATCATCGCTTCCCGATGAATACAGCCGAGACATTTTCGCAGTATGTGCTGCCCACCTACGGACGTTTTCCGTTGGTTCCAGTCAAAGGACAAGGTGCCTATTTGTGGGACGAAGCCGGCAATCGCTATCTGGATTTCTGCACGGGGATCGCGGTTTGTTCGATCGGGCACTGCCATCCCGCCCTCACCGGGGCCATACAAGCGCAGGCCGCAACGCTGATTCACGTGTCGAATCTCTATCAAATCCCCCAGCAGGCGGAACTGGCGAGGACCATCGTCGAGGACCATGTCAAACTGCCCGGCAAGGTGTTTTTTTCCAACTCCGGAGCGGAGGCCAACGACGGATTGATCAAAACCGCGCGGCGATTCGGTCACAGCCATCCCCAGGCCAGTGGCGAGGCCCGCTACGAAGTGATCACATTCACTCAGTCCTTCCACGGCCGCACCCTGGGTTCGATGGCGGCCACGGCGCAGAAAAAAGTGCACGAGGGATTCGATCCCTTGCTGCCCGGATTTCGTTATTGCCCCTTCAACGACCTCGCTGCCCTGGAAGCCGCGATTTCGCCGATCACTGCGGCCATCTTGTTGGAACCGGTCCAGGGTGAGGGCGGCGTCAACTGCATCACCCCGGAATTCATGCGCGGAGTCGCGGCACTGGCCAAAAAGCATGACTTGTTGCTCTTTTTCGATGAAGTGCAGGCCGGCTTCGGTCGCTGCGGCGAAGCAATGGCATGGCGGGCCTATTGCCCGGAGATCGAACCCGACGGCATTTCTTGGGCCAAGGGAATGGGCGGTGGATTTCCGATCGGCGCGTTCTGGATTTCGGATCGCCTGATCGATGCCACAACGCCCCTTTCCCGCCTGATGAATGCGGGTTCGCACGGCTCCACCTACGGGGGGAGTCCGCTGGCCTGCGCCGCTTCGTTGGCAGTGCTCGGGGTGATTCACCGCGACGGGCTTGCCGCTCATGCCGCCGCGATGGAGCGCTACATTCGCGATGCTTTTTCCCGCTGGGACCATCGCGTATTGACCGCGCTGCGCGGCAAAGGCCTGCTGTTGGGATTTTCCCTCAATGCCGCCGCGATCCCCGCCGTTGAAGGAAAGACCGTGGCGCAAATCCTTGCCGCCAAACTCATGGCGCGCGGGCTGCTCACCGTTCCGGCCGGACCGGAAACATTGCGCATCCTGCCGCCGCTGAACGTCACGACGGATGAAATCGACGAAGCGCTTGCGATCATCCAGCAAACCACCGCGGACATCACCAACGGCCTGTAATTTCTCCTTGTCGCCATGAACCACCTGCTCTCCATCGAGGAACTGAACGGTCCGATCATCGAAGCCCTGCTGGCCGATGCCCTGCGTCTCAAAGCCGCCCGCGGACATCATGAAACGCCGCTCACCGGGCAAACCTGGGCGATGTTGTTCACGAAATCCTCCACCCGCACCCGGGTATCGTTTGAGGTTGGCATTCACGAACTGGGCGGCAACCCGATGTTTCTATCGAAAAACGACATCCAACTCGGCCGCGGCGAGCCAATCCAGGACACCGCGAGGGTTTTGGGACGCATGGTGCACGGCGCGGTCATCCGCACGTTTGATCAGGCCGATGTGGTCGATTTCGCCCGCCTTTCCGGAATTCCCACGGTCAACGCACTCACCGACGAAGAGCATCCCTGTCAGATCCTCGCCGATCTGATGACGGTGAAAGAACTGTCAGGCGGCTGGCAGGGAAAAAAAATCGCCTTCATCGGTGACGGCTTTTCCAACATGACCGTCTCGTGGATGTGGGCGGCCAAACATCTCGGATTTGCCCTTCATGTCGCTTGTCCGCCGGCCTATTCACCCAGCAGGGGATTTTTGGACAAGCTCGATGCCGCCAATGTTGTCATCACCCACGATGCCGCATCCGCTGCGCGCGATGCCGACGTGATCAACACCGATGTCTGGCTGTCGATGGGACAGGAGGATCAAAAGGAAAAGGAACAGGCCTTCGGCCCGTTTCAGGTCAACGCGGCCTTGTTGAAGCATGCAGCCGCTGGCCACATCGTCTTACACTGCCTGCCCGCCTATCGGGAAAAGGAAATCACAGCGGAAGTATTGGAAAAACATGCCGCGGCAATTTTCCAGCAAGCCGAAAACCGCCTGCACGTGCAAAAAGCCATTCTGGTGGCAATTGCAAACAACACCTGAAACGCAGAGTTGCTTCAACGCTCGATGCAAAATCCAACGACCCCCTCCAGGGGAGGAATCACCTGGGCATGCATCGATTGAATGTGATGCGCCACGGCTGACTCCTCGGTCAATTCCTTCAAGAAGGCCTCCAGTTCGCTGTCGGTTTCCGCCATGATCTGCAATTCAACCGTGCCGTCCGGCATGTTCTTCACCCAGCCACACACGTCGTAGGATCGGGCGATTTCCTTTGTCGCATAACGAAACCCAACTCCCTGAACCTTCCCGGCAAATACGATTCTCTTTGCAATCATGGCGCGCGGCTACCAATGCACTCCTTTCCCACCAGAGTCGAAACATTTTTTCAAGCGATTGCTCGACTTGTGGAAATATTCAGCATAAACAAAGTAAAAAAGTTTCACATTTGATGCTTTTTGTATTTACATTAGCGGCAAAAAAACCAATGTCTTCTAGTCGGTGAAAATTATATGCGTCCTGCGCTCAATAGTGATTTCTTGGTCAATCGGCAGCAATCCAGGCTCCTGAGGCGGTTCATGGAGGGAAACCGCTGGGAATCTCGCTCATTGCCGGTTCGGATTCTGTCGAAGCAACCGGACCACCAGGCCTCCTTGGCGAAAAATTTTCTGTGTGTGCCTCATAGCGGGGTCGGCACTTTCCGGTGTGTTTATCGCCGGGGGTGCCGGTTTCCATGGGGCGACAAACGGCGCGTGTTCGATCTCTATAAAATCCTGAGAAGGCCGTGGCAGGTCCCGAATGCGCGCAACCAACATTCCCTGAACTGACGATTTTCTGAGCTAATCAGACGCCCTCCCGGCGTCTTCGCTCAGCAAAAAAACAGCCCCGCCGCGCGATCTCCCCCCCGCGCGGCGGGGGCATTTTACGCCGCCATTTGCATTTTCGGTTCACCACTCGCCCATCAACAGGCTCCGAAATATGGGATGGCCGATCGCGCCGACACGACTCATTTTTTCCGCCACATCCGCGACGGCGGCAGATCCTTGGGTCGACAGACAATGACCCCGGAATGGGTGCTGAGTTCGTTCAAGTAATCGGTGATCGGCTTGTCAAAAACAGTGCAGCGCCCCTTGCTGCTGCTCGAAGTCGCATGCATGAAATAAGCCCTTCCCTGATAACGCATGATCAAGCCGACATGGGATGTGTATTGATTCGGTGAAGTCGTCGTGATCGCACAGACGTCGCCATCCGCAAGATATTTTTCCGCCTCGAGCACTTTCGATTTCGGCACCTGATAGACGGGCAGTGCGGAAACGCGTTTTTCGATTTCCGCCATCGGTTGCAGCAGGGAGGGATCGCTTTTCAAATACCGGTAGCTTTTCCATGCCACGGTCATCTCTTGGATCGACCGCTGCATCCGCTCGGCCCCGGGAAGCCGCGTGGAGATGTTCTCGGCAAGTCCGCGGCGCTGGTTGTCGTAAAATACCTCCTCCAGGTGATGCATGCGGCTCAGGTAGGAGCCCGTGCATTGACCATTGCGATAGCGCTCCACCTCCACCATGTGAATCAAATCCTCCGGTTTGTAAGGCCCCGGTTTGTAGGTCAACATCCGCGACAGGCCGAGTGAGTTTTCATAAAACGTCCAGCAATCCATCGCC
>Ga0209400_1001698_pt1 | contig 17331 bp, 11 predicted proteins | sample M_130807_EF_Meta_FD_187313 | JGI IMG/M metagenome (GOLD analysis project Ga0209400, IMG submission 187313) | Freshwater microbial communities from Lake Montjoie, Canada to study carbon cycling - M_130807_EF_MetaG (SPAdes) (version 2) | ecosystem: Environmental > Aquatic > Freshwater > Lake... | reverse complement strand
GTCAACCCCAGCTTCAGAGCAACCTCCTTCGCCTTCATATCTTTCTTCCTACCCCGGCCGCCCCAAGAAGAATTCCCCGCCCATCCACACCCCCCATCACCTCCTCACAACACCTCTCAGGATGCGGCATCAACCCCAACACATTCCTTCGCTCATTGCAGATCCCCGCAATGTTGTGGCTCGATCCATTCGGATTTCCTCCACGCACCCCCTGCCCCTCCGCGTTGCAGTACCGAAACAGCACTCTCTGCTGCGCCTCCAACTCCTGCAAAATCCCAGGGCTCGCCCGATAACACCCCTCCCCATGCGCGATCGGAATCTTCAGCATCTCCCCCGTCCCATAGTGGGAGGTAAAACGCGAAGCTGGACTCTCCACCCGTATCCACGTCGGTTCACACCGGAAATGCAGCCCCTCATTCCTCGTTAAAGCCCCAGGCAACAGCCCCGCCTCGCATAAAATTTGAAATCCGTTGCAGATCCCCACCACCACCTGACCCCGCTCCGCCGCATTTTTTACTGCCTTCATGATTGGCGAAAACCGAGCAATCGCCCCACAGCGTAAATAGTCCCCATAGGAAAATCCCCCCGGCAAGATCACCCCCTCCTCCGCTTCGATCTTTGTCTCCTCATGCCACACCAACCGCGCCTCCTGTCCCAGCACTTGCAAGGCATGCACACAGTCCTGGTCGCAATTCGACCCGGGAAATTGGACGACCGCAAACCTCATCCGCCAGCCCGCAAATCCAAGTGAAAATTTTCCATCACCGGATTGCTCAACAACTCTTTCGAAATCTCCTCCAACTTCGCCCGCAACGCCTTCTCCTCCCCTCCCTCAATTTCCAACTCGATATGCTTTCCAATCCGAACCGACTTCACCCCCTTCACTCCCATATGATTCAACGCATGCGCCACCGCCTCCCCCTGCGGATCCAAGATCGATGGCTTCAACGTCACCGTGACAATCGCTTTCATCCTCACAACTCCTCTCTCTTAAAGTCCACAACGGCGATGAATCAACTTTTCATGCCGTAAATGCCGCGCCGCGTCACATGCTTCCCTCAATCCCTTCTTTCCGATTTTTCTTCCCAACTCGGGATCCGACTCCAGCCGAGTGGTAAAATCAACACCCCCTTCCAGCCAAGTCGCCATCGCGTGCTTCTGCACTGCCTCATACGCCTCTCTCCTAGCCAATCCCGCACGAGTCAAAGCCAGCAACGCCCCCTGCGAAGCCCACAACCCGCGGGAAGATCCCAAATTCGCCAACATCCTTTTCCCATTCGCCTGATGACCCCTGACCAACCCCTCCAAATCATGCAGAATAAAATCCAGCAGAATCGTCGAGTCCGGAAAAAGAATCCGCTCCGCCGAACTATGGGAGATATCTCTCTCGTGCCACAACGCCACATTCTCCAAAGCCGCCACCGCGTGACCCCTTACAATCCGCGCCAACCCACAAATCCGCTCCCCATTCACCGGGTTGCGCTTGTGCGGCATGGCACTGCTCCCCTTCTGCCCCTTGGCAAAAGGCTCCTCCACCTCTCCCACCTCCGTCCTCTGCAGATGCCGAAACTCCGTCGCCCACCGCTCCGCACTCGCCGCCACCAACGAAAGCGCCAGCGCAAAGGCCGCATGCCGATCCCTTGGCACCACTTGTGTCGCTGCCCCAGGTTTCAGTTTTAATTTCTGACACACATACGCCTCGATCGCAGGATCCAAGTGCGCGTAGGTTCCCACCGCTCCGGAAAGTTTGCCGACCGCAATCTCATCCCGTGCCGCCACCAACCTCTCCTCCGCTCGGCAAAATTCATCGTGCAAAAGGGCCATGCGAATTCCGTGACTCGTTGGCTCCGCATGAATTCCGTGAGTTCGTCCGATCGTCAGCATCCCTCGGTGTTTGCGCGCCCGCATCGCCGCCGCCGATTTCACTTTTCGCACTCCCGCAATCAGCAGATCGGCCGCATCTCGTAACTGCCAAGCCAACGTGGTGTCGAGAATATCAGACGAAGTCAGTCCTTGATGAATCCAGCGACCCGCCGGACCCACATGCGACGCCACATCTTCTAGGAATGCCAAAACATCGTGACGCGTCCGCTCTTCATTTTTGTGAACCTGCCGGATATTGAACTTCGCTTTGCGCCGAATCGTTCGGGCATCTTTTCGGGGAATGATCCGCCGATTGGCCATCCCCTCACACGCGAGAATCTCAATCTCCAGCCAACGCGATAACTTCGCCTCCTCAGACCACAGGGACGACATCTCAGGGCGGGAATAACGTGAAATCATGAAGCTGTTAAAGTGCTGAAGCGGAACGCATCCCACAAGTGCGAACCCAAACTTATTAACGATCCTTTTCGAACTACCGACCGACCGATTCCAATTCCCACCGCCCGAAAAATGCTTTCAATACCTCTGGCCTTCTAGAAACAGCCCCCTCAAGAAAAACGGTGACCGCCTTTTCCTCCCCATAACCGGTCATCCAGAGACAACCTCCATACGATCCGCTCTTTGCTCGAACCACAATCCTCTCCCCTTTCCAGACCAACGCGTCCTGCAATTTTTTTCCCGCCTCCCTATCCCAAGGTTTCTCCGCCCGCATCCACCCCACCGCCATCTGATGCTCTCTTCGAAGTGTTGTTTTCAAATCTGCCCCATGCACCGCCTCTTTACCCCCACCCCTCATCCACTCCTTGGGAATACTTCCCTCAATCAACCCGCTCCGCTCTGTGTACTCCCCCAAAACCTCTCCACCCAACTTATCCGCTAAAATAGCAAAGGGCGGATTGATCGATTTCTGGAGCGACTGCCTCAACCCCAACCCCTCCGCCCCCTCCAGCGGCTTTTCCACATCCGCTATCAATCCCCGATCCAACGCCGCCCAAGCGATCACCACCTTGAAAGTCGAAGCCGGTTCTCGCGCCACATCCATCTCAGCTTCGCTTCCCGCCACCAACTTCATTTCCCCTGTTTTCGACGTCTCTAAAATCGTCATCCCATCCGGGTATTTTTCCTCGGCCAAAGCAACATAGCAGACCCCTAACCAGCCAATCAGCAGTGCCATCCTCATATCCTAAACCTATCCCGAATCTGAAAAACGATCGAGACTCCCCCCAATAGCCTCGAATAAACGCCTTACCGCTATGTGAATAACTTTGGAAGAACATTGGGCTTTCACATATATAAGCTTTGCCCATCAGCAATTTAGAATAAGAACCGATATCTTGATAACTTCTTGCCAATAACTCCCATTACGGGGTCAGGGGTCAAAAATCACCTTATTCCCCTAATCCCTTTCCGTCCTTCGCGTCTCTACCCCGACTGGCGTCGGGGCTTTGCGTGAGTAAAAAAACTAAATCTTCACCACCTTCACCGACGTAATATCCTTATCCGCAAGCATCTCTTTCAACACCTCATCCCCAGGGGCCGAATCCAGATTCAACACGCTCAACGCTTTCGATCCCGGCGCACTCCGACTCAGCGTCATGCTCGCAATATTCACCTTATGCTTGCCCAACAGTGTCCCGATCCAACCCACGATCCCTGGACGATCCTTGTTTTCCATCAACAAAAGGAATCCCTCCGGCCGCGCCTCCATCCACTGATCATTGATCCGGACAATGTGCGGACTCGTCCCAAAAAAGGTTCCGCTCACCTCCGCCTCTTTTCCATCCTGACCCGCCCTTACCGAAATTAGCTCCGCATACTCCCCCGGCTCCGCCTGCTTCGTCTCACTCAACTTCAACCCCAGATTCGCCGCCATCTTCGGCGCGTTCACTTCATTCACCTCTCCCCCACCCGCTCCAAAGAGAAACCCCTTCAAAATACTCCTCGTAATCGGAGTCGTATCCTCCTCCCCAATTTTTCCGGCATAACTGATCGTCAACCGATCGCACCGGCTTGGCGAAATCTGTGACAACAATCTTCCCAGCCGAAATCCAAACTCAATCTGAGGCCTCAACTTGGCCATTGTCCTCGCATCCACACTCGGAATGTTCACCGCATTTCGTACCGCTCCCTCGGTCAAATAGTCCCGAATCGCCTCAGCAATCTCGATTCCCACACTCTCCTGCGCCTCCGCCGTCGATGCCCCCAAGTGAGGCGTCAAAATCACCTTCTTGTTCTTCCTTAGCGGATGATCCGCCGCTAACGGCTCCTCCTCAAAAACGTCCAGCGCTGCCCCACCTACCTGACCCGCCTCAATCGCCTTTAACAGCACCGCCTCGCCCACCAACCCTCCTCTCGCACAGTTGACAATCTTCACTCCCTTGCGGCACAGCTTCAGCCGCTCCTCGCTCAAAATTCCTTTCGTCTCATCCGTCATCGGTAAATGCATCGTGATGAAATCCACCTGTGGCAGTAGATCCTCCACCCGATCGATCAGCTCCACCTGCAAACTCCGTGCCTTCCCGGCCGACAGATACGGATCATACGCCATCACACGCATCCCAAAGGCGATCGCCCTTCGCGCCACCTCACCCCCGATTCGACCCATCCCCAAAATCCCAAGCGTCTTCCCATTCAACTCCGTGCCCTGAAAACTTTTTCGATCCCACTGCCCTGCCGACATCGAACTGTGCGCTTGGGGCAAGTGCCGAGCCAAACCCAACAGCAGTGTAAACGCCTGTTCCGCCGTACTGATCGTATTTCCAGCTGGAGTATTCATCACCACCACACCCTTCTCCGTCGCCGCATCCACATCCACATTGTCCACGCCCACCCCAGCCCGACCCACCGCCCGAATGGTTGGACACCCCTGTAAAACTGCTTTACTGACCTGTGTTTGGCTGCGCACGACCAGCGCATCGCATCCCTTCAACTTTTCGAGTAGCTCCTTCTCCTTCAGGGTAGGACTTTCAATCACCTCGATCTGCGGACACGCTTTCAGCACATCCACTCCGCTGGGGGAAACCCCGTCCGTCACAAAAACCTTATACTTGGCTGGCATTAAAAAGTTCTAGCAGAGACACACCGCAGGGCAACGCTCTCTCACCCCCATATTTCAACGCCCCCCTCACGCCAAGTCCGCTACGTACGCTATGTATCTTGTCTAAAAAACCTTTCCGTCCTTACCCCGACTCGGTCGGGGCTTACCGCCTTTGCGTGAGGAAATCTACCGCCCCAACTCTTACGGCACTATCGCTTCAACTTTTATGAAGCCTCTATCACCACCTGTCAAAGTCGCCTCGTACTGCTGGTAATCACCCAACCCACTAGGTTGAGGCGAGACCGGACTAGAAGAAACTGTGCCTGAGAAGGCAGACCCCAAATTATCGGTCGACTTCACTGTATAGGTAACTCCAATCCGCTGGAGCCACGTGATTTTGATTCCACCCGCCACGCTCACCTGCGTTACCGCACGGCTTGCGCCGCTCACAGGACTCGTCCCAAAGGCAAACTCCGTGTTGTTATCCATTCCATCCCCATCCGGATCGGCTGATGCCAGTGCATTTGCTCCTGATAAGCTCGAATATCCCGCGACCCAACTCTCGAAAGGTGTCTGCGCCTGCATATTGGCTCCCGTCACCGTCAACATGTCTGTCCTGAAATTACCTGAAAAATAGGCCAACGCGCTGGTGAGGGTGCCGGTACCGTCAGCCCTCCGATACCCACTCTCACTCGGTGCATAGGCTGCGACGAGGCGGAAACCGAACTTGGCATTGTCTGCTACCCCTGTGAAGCCTGTCAGATCGGCTTTCCGACGAATGTACCAAGTGTCACCAGCCTGGGCCTCATACAGACCCCCATTGGCCACATTCAGCCCATCCGTGGTAGCCACGTAATCAACCCAAACCGGCGTAGCGGCTGTCACATCCAGCGTATATTGGGCTCGGAGGTGTTTCGGTCCAGCATTGCTGGCGCGGTTGTCCCAGTAGATAACGACGTCTTTTTTGCCAACCGTACTCACAGCGATCTGAACTCCTGCTGATTTATCGGCCACAGTACCTGATGAAGGTCCTGTGTAGACTAGTGACGAGTTATTCCCACCAGCTGATCCCAGGGGATCGGTTGCAGACCCGCCGACATAAGCGGGAGTTGTTGTTAATCCGATCACACTGGCTGTTCCCGTCCCCGTCGAGGGCGAGAGGGTTCCCGTGGTGGTCGATGCATCGGCGGGATTGGAATTAAACGTCCACTGAGTTAACACGTTGCTGAAATCACCAAATGGAATCGATTTTACAGATGTTCCAGCACTGACGGCATCCCCTCTCACCACAAAGACCTTAAACGTGTACTGCTGCCCGTTGGTCAGACCTGTAACAACAACTTTCATGCTGGCTGTTAACTCATTTACGACCTGATCTTCTTTATAAACAACAAAACTGGATCCCACCAAAGATCCTTGTCCGAAAACACTGTTTGCAGTCAGCGAATTAACACCTGAAGGAACGTCACTGATTGACGCACCCAACCTCGCTAGCACGACTACTTTTAAACCGTAGCCAGACGAAGCCCAAGACAGTTTGACCTGAGAATCCCCACCTTGGTCACTCAAGGAAGTGTTATCAACCAAGCCTGTTGCCCTCCCGTTTGCGCTGACCGTGGCACTTAAGGACCCAGCCGTGATGCTAATGCTCTCGTCCGCCGTCACGGCGCTCAAAGGCTGGAAACGGACATAAACCGGAATGTAAACTAGGCCCGTAGAGTCCGGAGTTAGGCTCACTGAGGCGGCGAAGGTCACCCCGTCGCTCGACACTCCGTAATCCGTTGGGGCAGTCACCGTCACGGCGGTAGCCAAACGGGCTGCTGAGACAAGGAACGAGGGAGTCTCCCCGTTCATGCCCGAGTTGTCCCCTGCTACGTATTGATAGTCGGTAATACTCACCGCGGTCGGACTCGCAGAGAGCGTCGGCTGGCTGTTGCCGGTCAGCGCGACATACTGCGTGACCGCACCACCACCGCTGACGTGACTGATGCTTCCGAGATGGCTTGAAGATGCTGCCGATGGATTATACCGAACATAAATTGTCACCCCCGCCCCCACATCCCCGGCCGTGAGATCCAGCGAACTACCAAACCCATTCCCAGAAGTCTTGGAGATCTGGAACTGGGCAGGAGCCGTGAGCACGACATTGGAGGAAAGATACTGACCTTGCAGAGTGTAACTCTGCTCCGCAGATGGCGTGCCTACAGAAGTTTCAAACCCGCTCAAAGTCCCAACCGAAGGAGTCACTTGAGGAACTGTCGGAGAAGTGATCTGGAAAATACTGACCACAGACTCTTGGAACAAGCCACCCACATCAGGAGTTGCCACGGTGACCGAAGCTACAGCCGTGGAGGACAAACTCACGGCCGGAATGGTTGTCGTTAACTGGTTCGGGCTGTTGTAGGAGGTCACCAGATCCGTTCCGTTCCATCGTACGACACTGTCACTGAAGAATCCTGTCCCCGATACCGTCAACAAGGTGTCACCCGCTCCCGCCACAACCGAGGCAGGGCTAAGCCCTGTGATCGTCGGCAGGGGTGTAACCACGGCCAGATTCGTCGAGACCGAGCCCCCACCCGGAGCGGGATTGGAAAGCGTCATAGCCAAGGTCCCAGCCGTAGTGAAGTAGTTCGACGTCACATTTGCCGTCAGACTGTTAGACGAAACGTTGGTTAAAGAGAGAGAGCTACCACTAATCGATACGGTCGTTTCGGGTGAGCTATAGCCTGTTCCGGTGAAGGTCACCGGCGTATTTACCGAACCACGCAAAACTGAGGTGGGCGAAATGCTGGAGATCGTCGGCGCAGGCGAGACTGCTGAGATGGTGAAGTTGTCGATCCCAGCGGTGGCATCAGCACCACTATCATCGACATCTTTCCAGCGGAGGTAGAGATAGCCATTTGCCGGCCAATTCAGCCCAGCCAGTTTTTGGGTTATCGAAGCCCCTCCAATCCTGAATAACGGCGAAATCGCAGCTTGGGTCCCAGGGGCACCCGTTCCAGTGGTTGGCGTGCTGAATCCGACTCCGTCAACCCAAGTGCCTGCGCCATTATTAAAAGTTCCAACTCCCGTCGATCCCGAGACTGCGCTTATAGCTGTAGAGCTAACCATATACGACATTGGGTAGGGATTCGCAGTGGTGGCCGGGTTGCGGTTCATAACCGCATCATAGGAAATATCCACTTTATCAATCGTTCTCCCTGAAGTGTTTTTCAAAACAACGCCAATAAAGCTAGTGCTAGAACTTGATCCCTGAGATCCCAGAGCGCGATTTGGCGTGGATTGACTATCGTACATAACGAAAGCTGAACCCGTACTCGAAGAGCCGTCTGAACGACCCCATCTCGATGTGCCTGCTTGATAATAAACATACCAAGCGTTTACAGATCCTCCTCCGCTTAATCCCGAAACCTCAAGCATAGTCGCCGAGGTTACGGCTGCTGGTGTTAGTGATGTCGGGTCAAGTGATTGAAAATCCTGCGTATAAGTGTTTCCATTGAAATCAACTGAGCGTGGAGCATTCACCACCAAACTTCTCACTACATCCGACGCCGCGTTGTAGTTATCATCCCCGGATTGACTGGCGGTAATATCACAAGTACCCGGCCCCACGATCGTGACCGTGCTGCCCGAAACTGAGGCGACATTGGGATCCGAGCTCGCGTAGGTGATTGTCAAATTCGAGTTGGCCGTGGCCGAGAGTGTGAAGGGAGCAGCACTTACCGACACGGCATATAAGACACCAAACGTGATCGTCTGATTGGCCTTGGTGATGTCAGCGGTGGTCGTTGCGACCGAGCTCAGCGTGTAATTATCCTTGGCCGTGCCCGCTAGGGTGGCCTCGGCCAGTGTCACCGTTTTTCCGGAACCCGCTCCAGCCGTATCGAAGGTGGCCGTTCCCCCGCTCAAAGTCACAGCATCACTGCCAACCACCCCCGTGAGGGAGCGAGCGGTTACCGTTGCGCTGGTCGTGGCGTCATACGCCTTGTTGGCAGCAGTGAAGGATCCGGTCAGCGGCTTGGCCTGTACGGTGCTGGAGGCCAGTGGCACATTGATCGTGGTGGCACCGCTTGAAGTCAACGCCACACTACCACTCTTGGACCCCGCCGCCGTGCTGCCGGAGACACGAACGTAAACCGTAGTAGTGCCGATGGTGCCCGAGGCGCCGACCGTCACCGACGAGGCAAAGGTGGTGTTGTCGGTGGAAACTTCAAATCCATTCGGAGGAGTCACCGTGATCGCCGCGTTCATATCGGCTCCCGAAACTGTGAAGCTGGTCGAGCTTGAAGCGGACGGATAGGTCGTACTCAACGCAGGGAGGGTCTCGCCACCGAAGGTGATGGTCGGAACCGGAGCCGAGGAAACCGTCAAAGTTCCGTTCACATAGCTGATGATATAATTCGATGCTGTGAAGGTTCCACCTGTGGCTCCAGACGGAACAATCGGGAATGTTCCTGCCGCTTCCCCAGCGCCACCGTAACCCAGACTCACCGTCCCAATCGTTTCCCCATTCGCCAAACCGGAAGATATAAAGCTGCCTGAGGCGGGGACATTCGCCAAAGCGGAACCGGCATTCACAGTCTGATCATTCGCGGTAATCGTCAAAGCTAGGGGGCTTACCGCATTGCCCAAAGCAGCTGTCACAATGTTCACGCTGGTCGCACCCGTGCTGGAGAGAACGATGTTTTGCGCGTTGTAAGAACCGCTCACCGCGGCATTAGCTTTTAACCGCACTCGCAGCGATCCGCTGGCGGATCCGTTCGACCGCGTAAACGTGGCTGTAGAATCGTAGGTCGTCCCGTTAGGTGAAACCTCAAAGCCCGTAGGCGCCGTAGCCACCAAATTTGCCGTCAAGTTGTTGCCGGAAATGCTGAAGGTCTGCGCGGTCGAGGCCGTGCCATAAGTCGTGGTGAAAGCTAAGGCGGTAGCCGATCCATTTATAGTCGGCACTCCGCCAATTGTGAATGTGAACGATGGGAAAGTTGCGACAGTGGCTGATGTTCCCACCCATTTGGCACTCGTTACTACTGTCGCCAAAATATTTGACGCCGTATCTGTTAGACTTACCGAACTGGTTGCAGCGGACCCATTAGCGAAGTAACCATTCGCATATGTGCTTGTTGGTAGACTGATCCAAGCAGTTGTCAGTGCGGTAGGTTGCACCGTGTTCGAAGCGCCCGATGTCGAGGAAATGGCGATTCCATAATTGATTCCATAAATGAGAGTAATACCAGACTGTGTGGCCCAGTTAGCCGTGCTACCTTGGAAGATAAACAATTGATCGCCAGAACCGTTGAAAGCAAAGCTACTTGGATTATTACTGCTCCAACCTGTGCCCGTTATAACCATAGCGTTGGTCCATGTAAGAACAGTCCCAGCGGTTAGATTGCTTGGAGCAGTGTAAGTCAGAAACCCCTCTCCGGTTCTGCCCGTGGCACCAGCCGTAAAACCGTTATCGGTAAAATTAATGACGGTGCCTTGAGAGATATCCTTGAGAAGGACAACCGAAAAACTGTCTGGAGTAGCTGAATTGATAGCGACAACGGCAACATCACCTTGAGCTAATACTGTTTGCGAATTGGAATTCGAAACTGTAGCAAAAGAAAGGCCTAGAAATAGGGAGAGCCCAGCAAAAAAACGGGATGGGATGATGGAAGATAATAAGGATGAAAAGATCTGAGCAGGCGCAGAGTGCAACCCATCGGCTCTGCTTTTGATCACGGGTGATACCACACATACAAATTGCTCGACTTTTACGAAGATACTAGGCCTTTTTTGTGACAATATGATGGCACTTATTTCTCGGTGAAAATTAAAAATATATACTAATCATCAACGCTTTAGATCCAAAATTAATCCAAATAATTTTATTGCAACTCTAGGAAATAGCTTGCCTCGCTCGGCACTTACCCACCGTTACCCGATTTTGTAACTCTATTAACCCCTGAATCCCTTGGCCAGGGGCCTTCCTACTTAAACGTTCCAACGGCTTTTGTGTTCGTCGTAGGATCCACCACCCAAACGGCCACCGAGCTCGGAACATTGGAGTTTGTTAAAGTACCCGAAACCGACTTCGGATTCACATAACCCAAGCCCCCCGCATCGATTAGAATAAAAAAATTCGACTGCGCTTTATAGAAGCCACTGGGAGTCACGAGTCCCAATGTCGAATTCGTAAACTTCGGCGGCACTTCTAAAAACACAATCCCCCGAGAGTTCCCCCCATTCGTATTCGTTGTGCTGATCAGATTTAGAAATTCTAGGCTCGTGTTGGTATAAGTTTGACCACTCGAATTTGTAGGATATGCCGAATACTCCGCATAAAATGCATTCACCGCCGTCTTGATCGATTCCGCCATTGCGGCCACCTCCGCCTTCTTCCCCGCTTTGATCGCCCCGTTAATCGCAGGCAAACCCAACCCCGCCAGCAACCCAATGATCGAAATTACCACCAGCAACTCCACCAAGGTGAACGAACTGCTTTTTGACTTTGGAAATTTGCGATCTGAAGTTATGGTCATAACTATGACTACACCCGCTCTCCCCCCTTTCCACCAGAAAATATTTACTCACGCCAAGTCCGCTAAGGTCGCCACGGATATTCACCTCACAAAAAACAATCCTTTCCGTCTTTACCCCGAATCGGTCGGGGCTTTGCGTCCTTTGCGCGCGAAAGCGCGTCCCGGGAATGCGGGACGTGAGCAATCGGCCTTCACCCTCATCGAACTGCTCGCCGTCATCACCATCATCGGCATCCTCGCAGGCCTCACCCTCGGTGCCGCGGGAGCCGTTCGCCGTCACGGTGCTACCTCCACCGCCAAAGCCGAAGTCGCCGCCCTCCAAGCCGCCTGCGACCGCTACTACGCCGATTACAGTGCTTACCCCATCGGCACCGCCAGCCCCACCACAGTTACCGAACCCGCAAAAGCAACCGCTCTGTTCAGCAACCTTGTCGGATCGGACAAACTCTCGGCAGCTCCCACCACCAAACGCTACTTCGAACCCAAACCCGCTATGGTCGAAACCAACAAACCCCCCAACTCCCCCAACTACTTCATCGACCCCTGGGGCTACGCCTACGGTTACAATTCTGATGGCACCAACGCCCCACTCATCTGGTCCACCGCAGGCCAAACAACAGCAGGTGGAACTAATAAGTGGATCACCAGCTGGCCTAAGATGTAAATCTCTGTTTAATAATAATTTATATAAATAGATTACTTTTTAAATATTTACTTTGTAAGCTAGTATTGACAATGTAAATCAAGGTTGTATATACCTTAAAGGTGTCATCCTTTATTTCCTCTCCCTTTAAGCCCGCAGTGCACAGCCGCTTTCCAGTCTCCTCTATTTTCAGATTTCGAATTTCGTATTTCATCTTCCCAAATCAATTCCCCCCTTTCCGAGCTTCGCGTCCTTTGCGTGAACCGAATCCCACACCTCATCCCGCAGCTGCGGGATCCGCTACGTTCACTACGGATATTTCTCTAGCAAAAAACAAACCTTTCCGTCCTTGGCGTCCTTGGCGTGAGCAATCCGCCTTCACCCTCGTCGAACTCCTCGCCGTCGTTGGCATTATGGGACTTCTCGCTGCAGTCGCTGTCCCCGCCCTCAAAGGCCTCACCGGAAGCGGAGGGCGCAAACAAGCCCTCAGCCAAGTGATGGGTGCCCTCGAAATCGCCCGAAACACCGCAATTTCTACTGGCACCAACGCCGCTGTTATTTTTCCTGATGCTGGATTCACTGCTACAGGCGTCGACCCCGCTCCTTACAAATTTCGTTCTATGGCTATAGTTTCTTACTTCGACACCACAATTGCCACCAATACCAACTCCAATATTTCTTACGAAAAACTTGTTTCCAGCTGGATTGTGCTTCCTCAGGGCATCTCATTCCTTCCTGCTTATTTAAAAACAAACACTACGACCAACATGATTTCAGTGACCGCGAAAATTCGAATTCCCCCAAAGACAAACGACATCACCATTACCTGTCCTGGTATCATTTTCCAATCCGATGGGGGTCTTTTGGATGGCTCAACAAATTCAATTGCAGGAGTTGGCTTTTTCGAAGGAACCGTCACCGGGACAGACAACAAAACCAACCCCACCTCCAAAATGACCAACTTCGAAACCGTCCGCCTAACCCGCTACACAGGCCGCACCATTCCCACCCTCGCCCCCGCCCCATGAAATTCCCCCCCCAGCCCTGCATATCTTCATCCGAATCCGCGAGGTTAGGAGCGAAGCAGGGTCACGCCAAGTCCGCTACGTTCGCGAAGGATTTTTCTGACCTGAAAAACAACCCTTTCCGTTCTTTGCGACCTTTGCGTGAGTCATCCGCATTCAGCCTCACCGAAGTCGTCATCGCTATGGGCGTGGCCGCCGTCGCCTTCACCTCCATCATCGCCCTCTTTCCCCTCGGCCTCAACATGAGTAAGGAAAGTTACGAGGAAACTCAAGCTGCCCTCTTAGCTCAGACTATTTTTTCCGACTTTAAGGACAACCTTACAGGCACAAACATAAACTCATCTGGTTTTCTTCTGCAAATAAAAGCCACCAATTCACCTGAGAATTTTTCAGGAAACTATACCAACATCCCTTACGGCCCTTCCACTCACTATGTTGCGTACCAACAAATCAACGCCGGCGACACCCCGAATCAAGAAACCATGCTTCGTCCCTTTGACCACTCCACATCTCCAGATGATTTTTACACAAAAGGCACGAACAAGGCCCTTGTGATTGCCAAAATTACCCTGAACTACTGCTTCCCGCTCAATAGCCCTACCACGGGTCCAAATCGGGTCGATATCACGATCGAAACCCCCGGCAATCTCCCAACCGAAAAACGCAAACAACTTATCTTTTCAGGCGGTTTCCAATGATCCCAAGAATTCAACCTCCCCATCCCTGCTCTGCTCCATCCAAATCCGCGGGGTTTGGATCAAAGCAGAATTACGCCAAGCCCACCACGTTTTTTTTAAAACCACCTTCACACCCCGCGTCTGGGCGCGTCCCGCAACCGCGGGATTCGCACTTTCAAACCCTGCGAAGCTCAGCAAAGTTTACCGAGATTGAGCGAAGCAGGGCGGCGTTCACCCTCATCGAACTCATGGCCGCCACCACGGTTCTTTCCGTTATTCTCCTCATGATGGTCGGTATGCAGGATCAGATGTCCAAAGCCTGGGCCAATGCCAACCGCAGAACCGATGCTACCCGCGAGGCCCGTTCCGCCGCCATCCTGATGGCGGCGGATCTCACCTGCCCGATTTTTCGCTCCCCCACAAACAAATCAAAAAAAGATCAATTTGCGGATAGCTTGATCAATAAAGGCCTTCCCTTCGTCTACTCCAGCAACGGCACAGGTTCCGGTCTATCCATCTCAAATATACAATCTGGCTCCTCCTGCCTCTTCTTTGTTACCCCCAAAAAAATAACCAGCCCAAATAACTCATCCGATTTAGCTCTGGTTGGATACTATGTCGGCCAGACAAGCTCGACGAATATCAACGGATTCAAGACGACCAACCTAAATCTATACAGGTACTACGTCCCAAATCCATCCACCCAATTATCCGCCTGGTTTGCAACTCCTAACGCACAATCCCTTTTTTCTGCCATCGACGCAAACTCCGAGATTTTGGCCCGCAATGTCGCCAATCTCCAAATCCTCTTTTATAACGAGGGCACGAATCCAGTTGAAGGCATGAACTACGCCAACACCACTTCAATGGGCACTATTTATCGGGGAAACAAGATCCAGGTTTCGTTAACTCTCTATCCGGAAGATGCAGCCCAGAAATTTACTTCCCTAAATAGTTGGACGAATTCTACCAATATTACCAAATTTTCCCGCTCTTTCGAATTCCGCGTTGATTGCTGGCGTGATTAAAATGAAAACCTCCCTTAACCCTGTCTACCCCTCACGACCAGCGTTCGCTCTCATCAGTGTGCTCGCTCTCGTCTCCTTAGCGGCTCTCACTGCCACAGCGTTTCTTGCCTCGGCACGCCTAGAACGCTCCGCAACCCGACCGATCGGCGATATCACCCGCCTGCAAATGACCCTCAACACGGGAAAGGAGTGCGCCACCGAAGTCATTAACCGAATTGGAGAACCCAAGTGGAACTTTGTCACCACCTATTGGCGCACCAATTCGGCCGATGAACTCGGATACCTTTTTTTGGGAAAGATGGGTGGAACAGCGGCTAACCCGCTCGCCTGGCCTTATACCTGCGGCTTTACCCCAGCCACCTGGACAAATCTAGACTCTAATTCCGTAGTACCCTTCGTCACCGCTACCAACCTAATCTGCCAAGCTTCTTTCTCTAACGATATAACTGGTTTTATGAATGGTACGAATGGCGTGAAGGGCGCGACAGATGGCTTCACAGCAGATCCCTCGGTGGCGGCTACCAGTAAAGTTTGTACCCTCATCCCTATGCTGGGAGGTCGCACCTCCCCTCCTGTCGGATGGGTTTATATCAAACAAGATATTCGCACCAACCCATCCAGCACAAACACGGCTAATCTACCCGTATCACGCTTTGCCTACTTTATCGAAGATCTCGGAGGGTTGATCGACGCAGAGCGAATGGGGGGAACAAACAACCGCCCCTCGGGCACAAATGCAGAAGAGATTTCACTAGCCAATCTAACTGGAGTCACAGCCCCTGCTCCTTCCACATACACTAACAAACGTCCCCAATACCTTACCCCAGGCATGCTGATGTCTAGCAACGGCGGTTTTTTGAACAACACTAACGATCTGCGCTACTTCGCTAGCCGACTCCGCTACTGCAACTGGAGCAATCAGAATAGTAATTGGGATCGAATCCCCTACGTCCCAATCTCCTCGACGCCTGTAAATGGCTCTTACTATCCAAGCCAAGCAGGTCAAAGGAAAACAAATTTGAGTGACCCTACAATACTAGCCCTAGGTGGCTCCTCTAAAATTGCCGCCACAATCAATAAAAATTACCCCATGTTCACCAACCGCGCCGGTGGCATGAATGGCAGTAACTATGTAAACGCACTCGCCGCTAACATCGTCGATTATGCGGATGCCGATTCAAAGCCGACGACCGAGGGCAACGCAGTCGGTTGGGATGCATATCCGTTACCCACACAGATCTTTGATCAAATGGTTTGGAACAAAACTGCAAAAACTCTCACTGTCACCACATACCTTCAGCTTTGGAATCAATCGACTCGAACCTCTCTTGCTGCTTCCTACACCTTCACCAATAATTTTCAAGATACTTACACCAATGGAACTAGAATTCAACCGACAGCTTGGACTACTAACATAGCTGTCCCTAAACTTGACCCCAATCAAGGCACAATCCTCTCCCTCCCTATGCCAGTAATAGCAAACTTGAATACAAATATGATGAACAAAAACGGAGAATTGCCAATCAATGGAACAGACCAGTTTTTTACCAACACTTTTTCTTTGACTCTTTCCTCGTACCTGATCGCTTCTATGAATACAAAATACGAGCGAAAAGCCAAAGTATTACAAGATGGGATCCCAGAGTGGTCAGGATGCCTCCCTACTCTTCGTTACGATGAATTGAATCCTAAAATTCTTACAACGGGAGATCCCAGAATGATTAACTATATAACGAACGCGGTTAACAGTACCAATGCCGTTAACTATCAAGGTAATTCTGTATGGGCAAGTTATGGCCAAACTCGCAATGCTTCTGCGGGTTTTTCTGATCGGTGGAACGCTGATCCGAGAAATTGGCCTGACGGAATTACTTCCTTGGTGACGTATCCACAAACAGGGACGGCTCCTACAACCGTCAACCAAAATCCTCCACCAGGTCTTTTCTCTCCCCCAGGCGTTGCGCTGTGCAAAATATCGAACACGAATTTTTTTACTAATATTACCGAGCTAGGAAATATCTTCGACCCCATGCAGTGGGCCCCATCCTCCACCGCCACAATAAATAAACAATACGATTACGTGAATTGTGATATATCACCAGCCCCCGCTTGGAACGCGAACCCCATGTACGGCGGCGGGCAGACTCTACGCATCGGCCGACCCGAACACTCCCGCTTCGCCTTCACGAATCTGGGCGGGAACTATCCAGTGCCCAGCCTCGGCACATCGGCCGCTGGTTTGATGGACCTGTTCTGTGCAACGAATGTCTACAATTGGGCTGGCAAAATCAATATCAACACCGCCCCGCCTGCGGTTCTGGCCGCCTTGGCCGGAGGAATCACTCTATCCAAAGACCCCCAAAAGTTGGGTAGCGAGGTCAACGCAACTATGATCTCGGCCTTCACCAACGGAGTAATAAAGTTCCGCTCCCTTTATCCTTTTATAACCCCCAGCCAGCTATCGTTCATTTCCACAAATTACGGTGCTACCGGATGGACCAACAGCGCGAACTGGA
>Ga0209400_1001697_pt1 | contig 17332 bp, 9 predicted proteins | sample M_130807_EF_Meta_FD_187313 | JGI IMG/M metagenome (GOLD analysis project Ga0209400, IMG submission 187313) | Freshwater microbial communities from Lake Montjoie, Canada to study carbon cycling - M_130807_EF_MetaG (SPAdes) (version 2) | ecosystem: Environmental > Aquatic > Freshwater > Lake... | reverse complement strand
TTGGGTAGATGGTATATATGCATTAAAATCACTCCAAGTAGAACCATAATCTTTTGAAAAATACGCAAAATCAATATTTGGCAAGTATGGTCCTTGTGCAAAAGCTACAAAAATTATAAATTGTCCATTAGGAGACATAGCTATTGATCTAATAGTTATCAAATCGTAACTAGGCGGCAAGTTTAAAGAATAAATATTTCTCCACGTTGCTCCACTGTCGGATGACAGGTATAAACGACCAGGACTATTAATATCACTTCCAGATATTATTTGATATATTCCGGTTGGTGATAATGCAGAAGGACCTGGTCTTGAAAAATATGGAGTAAGATTAAAATTTGTCCAGTTATAACCATAATCGTTAGATACCAAATTATATAGGGGGGAACCATTCGTCCCACAAGCAACAATCATAGTTTGACCTGTTCCTGATACACAAACCTCCACATCTACTTGTATAAGAATGTTTTTTACTAAAGTCCAATTGGCTCCATAATCTCTAGAGAGAAAAGCCCATTTAGTATAGTCACCACTGCCAGTGGTACTAACTAAAATATACTGACCAGAATAAGACATGGATACTTTGTAAAAGTCATTTTGAACAGGATTTGTACTAAATTCTGATATGTATACAAAAACCTGTTGCCACGTACTTCCGTAATCACTTGACTTATACAATTGATAAGGTTGTCCACCACCAGTTACCATTTGATACTTTCCACTGGATGACATGGCAACATATTTTGCATTGAGTATTCCTATATTTTTATAAACCCATGTATTACCATAATTAGAAGAAATAAATACACCATAATTTATCGCAATCGCAGTTTGATATCTTCCATCAGATGATACAGCTACACCCATCAATCCAGTAATTGGATCATTAGTAATTGTTTTGGTTATCCAATTTAATGCAAAATCATTATAATCAATAAAATAATTTGGTGAATCAAAATTAAAATATACGTTATAAATTACACTAGTTGTAAAACTACCGATAATAGTATTAATATTATTCAAAATAAGTGACCCAGTAAATGGATTATAAGATAATATATATCCTTGAAAGTAATTGGTTGGATCTGTTTGATTAACGACAAATACTGAATTATCATAATTAAACAATAAATTTGTACCTACTGTCATTGTAATAGTTCCATTTTGTATTGGAGTAATAACAACGAAATTCGTTGTAGCACTAGCAAATACTTCCAAGGCACTATAACCAGTATATCCTTGATATCCTATTCCAGTAAAACCAGTTGGACCAGTTGCACCAGTTAAAGTTGCATTATTGCCTTGAAAACCTTGGGGTCCCGTACGTCCAGTGAAACCTTGATATCCTTGGTTACCTTGAAAACCGGTTGGACCAGTGAAACCTGTAAAACCAGTAAATCCTTGAAAACCTTGTTCGCCTTTACCAGTAAAACCTTGATATCCTTGGTATCCTTGGACTCCTTGAAACCCTCTTCCTGTAGCACCTTGGAAACCTCTGCTACCTGTAATACCTTGGAAACCTTGTTCACCTTGGAAACCTTGTTCACCTTGGAAACCTTGTTCACCTTGGAAACCTTGTTCACCTTGAAATCCTTGTTCGCCTTGAAAACCTTGTTCGCCTTGAAAACCTTGTTCGCCTTGAAAACCTTGTTCACCTTGGAATCCTTGGACGCCTTGAAAACCTCTATTACCTGTAATACCTTGAAAGCCTTGTATTCCTTGTTCGCCTTGTTCACCTTGAAACCCTTGTTCGCCTTGAAAACCTTGTTCGCCTTGGAATCCTTGTTCACCTTGAAAACCTTGGAAACCTCTACTACCTGTAGCACCTTGAAAACCTCTACTACCTGTAGCACCTTGAAAACCTCTATTGCCTGTAATACCTTGGAATCCTTCAACACCTTGTTGACCTTGGAAACCTTGATACCCTATTCCTGTAAATCCTTGATATCCTTGTTCACCTTGAAAACCTTGGAAACCTTGAAAACCTTGTTCACCTTGAAATCCTTGGTCACCTTGAAAACCTTGTTCGCCTTGGAATCCTTGCTCACCTTGGAATCCTTGGAAGCCTTGGAAACCTTGAAATCCTCTTGTTCCTTGAAATCCAGTAAATCCTTGAAAACCTCTGCTACCTGTAATACCTTGAAAACCTTGAATTCCTTGAAAACCTTGGTATCCTGTAGGTCCTTTTTCACCTTGAAAACCTTGTTCTCCTTGGAATCCTTGTTCTCCTTGGAATCCTTGTTCTCCTTGAAATCCTTGTAGACCTTGAAATCCTTGTAGACCTTGAAAACCTTGTTGGCCTTGAAATCCTTGAAAACCTTCTTCACCTTTATGTCCTTGAAAACCTTGGGAGCCAATACGTCCAGTAAAACCTTGAAATCCTTGGTAACCAGTTGTTCCAGTAAACCCTTGATAACCTCTGCTACCTGTAATACCCTGAAATCCTTGTAAACCTTGAAACCCTTGTTCTCCTTGAAATCCTTGGAATCCTTGAAAACCTTGTTCGCCTTGAAAACCTTGTTCGCCTTGGAATCCTTGTTCTCCTTGGAATCCTTGGAATCCTTGAAATCCTCTTGTGCCTTGAAATCCTGTAAATCCTTGAAAACCTCTGCTACCTGTAATACCCTGGAAACCTTGAATTCCTTGTTGACCTTGGAACCCTTGAATTCCTTGTTCTCCTTGAAATCCTTGTTCGCCTTGAAAACCTTGTTCGCCTTGAAACCCTTGTTCGCCTTGAAACCCTTGTTCGCCTTGAAAACCTTGTTCGCCTTGAAATCCTTGCTCGCCTTGGAATCCTTGGAATCCTTGGAATCCTTGAGATCCGATTGTTCCTTGAAATCCAGTATATCCTTGAAAACCTCTACTACCTGTAATACCCTGAAAACCTTGAACTCCTTGTAAACCCTGATAACCAAATGCACCAGTATAACCTTGAAAACCTTGTTCACCTTGAAACCCTTGTTCGCCTTGAAAACCTTGTTCGCCTTGAAACCCTTGTTCGCCTTGAAAACCTTGTTCGCCTTGAAACCCTTGTTCGCCTTGGAAACCTTGAATACCTCTTGTACCTTGAAACCCTTGAAAACCTCTACTGCCTGTAATACCCTGGAAACCTTGAATTCCTTGTTGACCTTGAATTCCTTGTTGACCTTGAAAACCTTGTTCACCCTGAAACCCTTGTTCGCCTTGAAACCCTTTTTCACCTTGAAAACCTTGTTCGCCTTGAAAACCTTGTTCGCCTTGGAATCCTTGTTCTCCTTGGAATCCTTGTTCTCCTTGGAATCCTTGGTTACCTTGAAATCCTGTGGGTCCTATTGATCCAGTGCGACCTGTAAATCCTTGAAATCCTTGAAATCCGTTGCGACCTGTAAAACCTTGAAATCCCTGAACCCCTTGATATCCAACTGCACCAGTCACACCTTTATCACCTATTGAGCCTTGCACCCCAATTATACCTTGATATCCTTGTTCACCTTGAAAACCTTGGAAACCTTGTGTTCCGGTAAACCCTTGGTAACCTCGTTCGCCTTGAAACCCTTGATAACCTTGGTACCCTTGATAACCTTGTGTTCCAGTAAATCCTTGATAGCCTTGTTCACCTTGAAACCCTTGATAACCTTGTTCACCTTGATAACCTTGTTCACCTTGAAAACCTTGGTAACCTTGGTCCCCCTGATAACCTTGCGTTCCAGTAAATCCTTGATACCCTTGTTCTCCTTGGATTCCTTGAAAACCTCTCGCCCCTTGATTTCCTGTATGTCCTTGAAATCCTCTGCCACCCGTAAAGCCTTGGTAACCTTGTATTCCTTGATATCCAGCTGCGCCAGTAGATCCTTTAACTCCAGTAAATCCTTGTAAACCTTGTAAACCTTGTTCTCCTTGTTCTCCTTGTTCTCCTTGAAATCCTTCTGAACCATTGAAACCTTGGTAGCCTTGTTCTCCTTGTTCACCTTGTTCTCCTTGTTCTCCTTGAAATCCTTCTGAACCATTGAAACCTTGGTAGCCTTGTTCTCCTTGTTCACCTTGAAAACCATATGGTCCTGTAAATCCTTGGAATCCTTGAAAACCTTGATATCCTTGTTCCCCTCGGAATCCCTGTTCGCCTAGGAATCCTTGTTCTCCTTGGAATCCTTGATATCCATACAATCCTTGGTAACCAATTTGACCAGTAAATCCTTGAAACCCTTGATTACCTATTGGTCCAGTGAGACCTGTCAAACCTTGTATACCTTGAAAACCATATGGTCCTGTAAATCCTTGTATACCTTGATTACCTTGATATCCTTGTAAACCTATTTGACCAATACGTCCAGTAAAACCTTGTATACCTTGAAAACCACGTATTCCTTGATAACCTTGTTCACCTTGATAACCTTGTTCACCTTGATAACCTTGTTCGCCTTGTTCACCTTGATAACCTTGTAAACCTATTGGCCCAATGCGACCAGTAAAACCTTGAAAACCACGGAATCCTTGAAATCCTTGTACTCCTTGTTCTCCTTGGTATCCTTGTTCTCCTTGTTCTCCTTGTTCTCCTTGTTCTCCTTGTTCTCCTTGTTCTCCTTGTTCTCCTTGTTCTCCTTGTTCTCCTTGATAACCTTGAAATCCTTGGTAACCAATTTGACCGCTAAATCCTTGAAACCCTTGATTACCATTTACTCCAATCCTACCAGTAAAACCTTGAAAACCTCTATTACCTGTAACACCTTGATAACCCTGTAAACCTATTGTCCCAACGCGACCAGTAAAACCTTGGAACCCACGTAATCCTTGTTCACCTTGATAACCTTGTTCACCTTGTTCACCTTGATAACCTTGTTCACCCTGTTCGCCTTGTTCTCCTTGATACCCGCGAGGGCCAATTATACCAACGCGTCCAGTGAAGCCTTGGAATCCCTTCTCACCTTGTTCGCCTTGATCTCCTTGGATGCCGTGTTCACCTTGAAAACCTTGTTCGCCTTGATTTCCTTGATCACCGTTAAACCCTTGATAACCGGTTGGTCCTGCGCGACCAGTAAAACCTTGGTTACCTTGAAAACCTTGAACTCCTTGATAACCGGTTGATCCTGTGCGACCAGTAAAACCTTGAATGCCTTGAAAACCTCGTAAACCAGTTGGTCCTGCACGTCCTGTAAAACCTTGAAAACCTTGTTCGCCTTGTTCGCCTTGTTCACCTTGTTCACCTTGTTCGCCTTGCAAGCCTTGAGCACCTAGAAATCCTTGGATACCTTGAAAACCACGAGACCCAGTTAACCCAATACGTCCAGTGAATCCTTGGAAACCCTGTTCACCTTGTTGACCTTCAAATCCTTGTTCACCTTGAAATCCTTGTTCGCCTTGAAAGCCTTGTTCGCCTTGAAATCCTTGTTCGCCTTGATTTCCTTGATCACCATTAAACCCTTGATAACCGGTTGGTCCTGTGCGACCAGTAAAACCTTGGTTACCTTGAAAACCTTGAACTCCTTGATAACCGGTTGGTCCTGTGCGACCAGTAAAACCTTGAATGCCTTGAAACCCTCGTGATCCTGTACGACCAATTAAACCTTGATATCCTTGTTCGCCTTGATATCCTTGTTCGCCTTGATATCCTTGTTCGCCTTGTTCGCCTTGTTCGCCTTGTAAGCCTTTAGCACCTAGAAATCCTTGGATACCTTGAAAACCACGAGACCCAGTTAACCCAATACGTCCAGTAAATCCTTGGAAACCCTGTTCACCTTGTTCACCTACTTCGCCTAGTTCGCCTTGATTACCTTGAGTGCCTTGTTCACCTTGAAATCCTTGTTCACCTTGAAATCCTTTTTCGCCTTGATTTCCTTGATCACCATTAAACCCTTGATAACCCGTCGGTCCTGTGCGACCAATAAAACCTTGGTTACCTTGAAAACCTTGATAACCTGTTGGTCCCGTGCGACCAGTAAAACCTTGCAATCCGTGTATTCCTTGTTCACCTTGAAATCCTAACGATCCTGTATTACCTGTTTCACCGTTAAAACCTTGGTAACCTTTGGCTCCTTGAAGACCACTTGCTCCAGTTAATGAAGCAGAACCAGGATCACCTTTTGGTCCTGTAAAACCTGTGGTACCATTAAAACCCTGAGGTCCTGTCGCACCTGTCATTGATGCATAACCAGGTTCACCTTTTAATCCAGTAAATCCTTGTTCGCCGATAATACCTTGAGCTCCAGTGGCACCTGTTAATGAAGAAAACCCAGGATCACCTTTAGAACCTGTAAAACCCTGATAACCGGTATAACCAATAGGTCCTTCTTCACCTATTGATCCCTGAAAACCTTGACTACCTATAGAACCAGTAGCCCCCGTCAAAATTGCGTCATTACCTTTTGAACCAGTAAATCCTTGATAACCTTCTTCACCTTGGAAACCTTGGCCTTGAAAACCTTGTTCTCCATTATTTCCTTGATATCCAGTTGGTCCTGTTTCACCAGCAAAACCTTGATACCCAATTGGTCCAATCAAACCAGATGGACCAGTACGGCCGGTGAATCCTTGAAATCCTCTTTCTCCTTGCAATCCTTGAAACCCTATTGATCCAATGCGACCAGTAAAACCTTGAAAACCTTTTTCTCCTTGATATCCTTGTTCTCCTTGTTCTCCTTGTTCTCCTTGTTCTCCTTGTTCACCTTGATACCCTTGATATCCTTGATATCCCTGAAACCCACGTAATCCAGTTGGACCTACGCGTCCTGTAAACCCTTGGAAGCCTCGTATTCCTTGTTCACCTTGTTCGCCGTATTCGCCTTGTTCGCCTTGGAAACCTTGTTCTCCCTGGAAACCTTCTTCACCTTGGAATCCTTGGCCTTGAAAACCTTGTTCTCCGTTATTTCCTTGATATCCGGTTGTTCCTGTTTCACCAGCAAGACCTTGATACCCAATTGGTCCAATCAAACCAGATGGACCAGTACGACCAGTGAATCCTTGAAATCCTCTTTCTCCTTGCAATCCTTGGAATCCTATTGATCCAGTGCGACCAGTAAAACCTTGAAAACCTTTTTCTCCTTGATATCCTTGTTCTCCTCGTTCACCCTGTTCACCCTGTTCACCTTGTTCACCTTGATACCCTTGATATCCTTGATATCCCTGAAACCCACGTAATCCAGTTGGACCTACGCGTCCTGTAAACCCTTGGAAGCCCCGTATTCCTTGTTCACCTTGTTCGCCGTATTCGCCTTGTTCGCCGTATTCGCCTTGTTCGCCTTGGAAACCTTGTTCACCTTGGAAACCTTGGCCTTGAAAACCTTGTTCTCCATTATTTCCTTGATATCCGGTTGTTCCTGTTTCACCAGCAAGACCTTGATACCCAATTGGTCCAATCAAACCAGATGGACCAGTACGGCCAGTGAATCCTTGAAATCCTTTTTCTCCTTGCAATCCTTGAAATCCTAATGAACCGACGCGACCAGTAAACCCTTGGAAACCTTTATCTCCTTGTTCTCCTTGTTCTCCTTGTTCACCCTGTTCTCCTTGTTTCCCTTGAACTCCTTGATATCCCTGAAAACCGCGCAAACCAGTTGGTCCTGCACGTCCTGTAAAACCTTGAAAACCGTGATCACCTTGTTCACCTTGTTCGCCTTTAAAACCTGTTCCCCCATTGTAAAGTATACTAGGATCTATACTTATTTCTAACATTTGATATGGATATTGATTTGGTATGCCAGAACCAGCCGCCCCTTGTATAAAAATACCTGTACCACCAACAAAATTAACCGCATCAATACCGTTTGCGGTTAATGATGGTTGTTCTCCACTACTACCTGTTGCATCTATATACCAATATTTAAATGTACTATTCATTGAAATAATTGCTGAATTATTTGGTAAATTAGTACCAGTTGAAGATACGTCAAAACCGCTATCAATATCAAAATATAGGTTCTTAATATTATTATATTCTCCGGTAGGCCCATAAATACTAGTGTATAAACCTACAAGTGACAACGGTTGACCAGTTGGACCTGTGTAACCTTTGATTCCAGCCACACCTTGAAAACCAATTGTACCAGTAGGCCCTTGATTGCCTTGATCACCATTATTTCCCATTTGACCTCTAGTACCTTGAGCACCCGTAGGTCCTTGATCACCATAATCACCTTTATGTCCTTGAAAACCCTGAGCACCTTCACTACCATTATCACCTTTACTTCCTGTAAATCCTTGATTACCAACATCACCTTGATGACCAGTAGATCCTGTTAAAGAAGAATCTCCAGCTTTCCCTTGTATACCTTGATTACCTGTAGGCCCTTGAGCACCTTGATAACCGGTAGATCCTGTTAAAGAAGATTCTCCTGCTTTCCCTTGCACACCTTGATTACCTGTAGGCCCTTGAGCACCTTCGTCACCATTATTTCCCATTTCACCTCTAGTACCTTGAGCACCAGTAGGTCCTTGATCACCATGATCACCTTTATGTCCTTGAAAACCCTGAAAGCCTTCTCCTACTTTCCCTTGCACACCTTGAAAACCAATTGTACCAGTAGGACCTTGATTACCTTGATCACCATTATTTCCCATTTCACCTCTAGTACCTTGAGCACCAGTAGGTCCTTGATCACCATGATCACCTTTATGTCCTTGAAAACCCTGAGAACCTTCACTACCATTATCACCTTGACTTCCTGTAAATCCTTGAGCGCCAGTATAACCGGTCCCACCACCTGAAAAAGCGGTGTCTGATAAAAATCGGGACGTGATATCTATAACAATTTGATCATTTAATGTATTTAATAAACCTACACATAAAGGAATACCATTCACCCCTAAATCAAATACAATGTAACTACTAATTGGAGTACACGCACCGTTTAACTGAAGTGAATCTAAATAATAACAATAGTTATTTACATCTTGTAATGTTAAGATTGCGTATTGTGTGCCAAATCTGTCATAATTATCTATACTAACGTCAATAATTTTCCATGCAAAACCGCCTTGTACACCTGCAACCCATTGTCCTATTTTTATATTATCTATGTCATAATAATATAAATAAGGATCTAAATCTGGATTATTAGTATTATAATACTGTACACCAACATAAAAATTCATAGTAAATACATTACCAGAATCAACAGGAGGAGGATTTGTAAACACTGGGGTGTTTTCGTCACTAGTCATAATTAAACATAGTGGTACGGTGTTTTGTGACATTATAATAATTAAAAATATTAAAATTTTATTAATAAAATTTATTCATTGAATAGATAATAAATAAATTTTATGTACATCGTTGAAGATTTTAGTTACCAATTACAGTTTGAACCGTATGGCTCCTTTGGGATGCGATTTCAAATCTTCGCTGGTATAATTAACTAAGTGCATTATTATCATATAATAGTGTGAGTATTAAACCAATAAATGAAAAATTATTACTAGGAGCCACTGCAGTTGAAATAGCACCAGTTTGATTAGTACCATCAAATTTAACATTCATATTAAATGTTGAAGATGATGGACCTATAGTTGCCAATGCTACATATGAAAATGCTTTACTACCATAAGCACGAAGAAATCTATCCTTTGCATTTGATACATTACCTCCAGATTGTATTTCATTAAATACTCTATAAAAAATTTGTGTAGGAAATACGCTAGCACATTTTATATTGCTAGATGAAGAATTTACATTACTATTTACTAGTTGAATACTACCTGATGGATCTAGTACAAAAGATATATTATTTAAAACAGTAGGATTCACTGAAATACCTGAAACATAGGTAGTAGCATTTGTTAAATTAGTACCGGATGTTGGTTGTGTATAAGTAACAGTAATAGTAATTGGTGTAATTCCCGATGAAGTTTCACCACCGCCTCCACCAGCGGGGCCTGTTGGTCCAGTATAACCGGCACCCCCTGTACCACTAGCAGATCCTGCTGTTCCTTGATATCCTTGGAATCCAAATGGTCCAGTAAAACCTTGATTACCAAGATCACCTTTACTTCCTGTAAATCCTTGAGCTCCATTACTACCTTGAGGACCAGTAGATCCTACACCACCTGTACCACTACCAGAACCTGGTTGGCCTTGAAATCCTTGAAAACCGAATGCACCTGTAAGTCCTTGATTACCAAGATCACCTTTACTTCCTGTAAATCCTTGAGGACCAGTAGAACCTACGCCACCTGTAGCACTACCAGATCCTGGTTGGCCTTGAAATCCTTGAAAACCGAATGCACCTGTAAGTCCTTGATTACCAACACTTCCTTGAGGACCTGTAGAACCAGTCAAAGAAGATACTCCTGGGCCACCTTGTGCACCTGTGACACCTTGATTACCAAGACCACCTTGATTACCAGCGACACCTTGAGTACCATTGTCACCTTTAGGACCAGTAGATCCTTGATTACCAACACTTCCTTGAGGACCTGTAGAACCAGTCAAAGAAGATACTCCTGGGCCACCTTGTGCACCTGTGACACCTTGATTACCAAGACCACCTTGATTACCGGCGACACCTTGAGTACCATTGTCACCTTTAGGACCAGTAGATCCTTGATTACCAAGACTTCCTTGAGGACCGGTAGATCCAGTTAAAGACGAAAAACCTGGTACACCTTGTGCACCTGTGACACCTTGATTACCAAGACCACCTTGATTACCGGCGACACCTTGAGTACCATTGTCACCTTTAGGACCAGTAGATCCTTGAATACCAAGACTTCCTTGAGGACCGGTAGAACCAGTTAAAGATGAAAAACCTGGTACACCTTGTGCACCTGTGACACCTTGATTACCAAGACCACCTTGATTACCGGCGACACCTTGAGAACCATTATCACCTTTAGGACCAGTAGATCCTTGAATACCAAGACTTCCTTGAGGACCGGTAGAACCAGTTAAAGATGAAAAACCTGGTACACCTTGTGCACCTGTGACACCTTGATTACCAAGACCACCTTGAGGACCGGTAGAACCAGTTAAAGATGAAAAACCTGCTACACCTTGTGCACCTGTGACACCTTGATTACCAAGACCACCTTGAGGACCGGTAGATCCAGTTAAAGACGAAAAACCTGGTACACCTTGTGCACCGGTGACACCTTGATTACCAAGACCACCTTGATTACCGGCGACACCTTGAGAACCATTATCACCTTTAGGACCAGTAGATCCTTGATTACCAAGACTTCCTTGAGGACCAGTAGAACCAGTTAAAGAAGATACTCCAGGGCCACCTTGAGCACCAGTAGATCCTTGATTACCAAGACCTCCTTGAGGACCAGTAGAACCAGTTAAAGACGAAAAACCTGGTACACCTTGTGCACCTGTCACACCTTGATTACCAAGACCACCTTGAGGACCGGTAGAACCAGTTAAAGATGAAAAACCTGGTACACCTTGTGCACCTGTAGATCCTTGATTACCAAGACTTCCTTGAGGACCAGTAGAACCAGTTAAAGAAGATACTCCAGGACCACCTTGAGCGCCAGTAGATCCTTGATTACCAGCGACACCTTGAGTACCATTGTCGCCTTTAGGACCAGTAGATCCTTGATTACCAAGACTTCCTTGAGGACCTGTATAACCAGTTAAACTAGCTGTACCAGGTTCACCTTTAGATCCTGTAAATCCTTGATTACCAATATCCCCTCGTGGTCCAGTTGATCCTGTTAAACTAGATGTACCAGGGGTTCCTTGTTGACCAATAAATCCCTGATAACCAATACCACCAGGAGAACCATAATAGCCCTGAAAACCAATACCTCCTGCTACCCCTTGATCTCCTATACCACCTTGTTCGCCTCTATTACCTTGAAAACCTCTACTACCAGCGGGTCCTTGAGACCCTTCAGATCCTTGGTCACCATTTAATCCTTTTTCACCATGTATACCATGTTCTCCTTGCTCACCTTTAATACCTTGATAACCAGTTGCTCCAGTATTACTTGCAAATCCAGGAATTCCTTGATCGCCTTGAAAACCGTCACCTCCTTGAGGACCTGTTGCCCCTGTATTACTAGATATTCCATCTATTCCTTGATAACCTCTAAAACCTTGGTAGCCTTGAGCACCTTTAGGTCCGGTACCTCCTGTACCCGTATTACCAGATCCTTGATTGGATAATAATATTGATTGCGTTATTATATTAGCATCATTTTGTGCAATACTATTAGCATTTGTTTGTGCTATAGCAAGAGCTTTATTATACGCATCTTGATAAGAGACGTTAGACGTAGCAGTAGCGATTGCTTTAGATGTTATTAGTGAATAGGGTGTTACTACTCTTACATAAGCACTACCATTAGCATTTGCTGTAGCTGAATATAAAGAACAACAATTTTTATTACTGTCTGTTGACATATATGTATAAGAATAATATTTTTTTATTTATAATTAATTAAATAATTTAGTAAAATCACTTAAAATTAATGAATAATAATAAAGTAAAATGAGCACAGATTGTTTAATCCTAAAAATTGAAGAATATGTAGACAACAATCTAGATACTACATTGTATATTCTATATGATAAAAACGAAGAACTTTTCCTAATTAGAGGAAAAAGAAGCGATAATTTAGGCAAATACAAATGTGTACCTTATTCATTTTATTGTAAGCATATTTCTGGAATTACTGATTTTATTGATTTTATTATTTGTAAAGATAGTAATATTAGTTATACATTGTATAACTATAATGATTTATCAAATGATTCTGATAATATTGATTTTGAATATTTACATAATTTAGACAACAAATTATCGTTTGAAATAACTGGTTACGATAATCAAAAATTCAATAAAAATAATATTACAAAATTTTTGAAAATATTAAAAAATGTGTTTAATTATTATTAAATAAATAATACAAATATTTATAAAAATATGAATGAAATTGGGTCACTTTTAATTACAACCACTTGTTTAGCCGCTGCAGGTTTAGGAATTTTTTTGTTCAGTCCAAAATCAAATGAACCCACAACCAATTTAAAAGGGGGTAAAAAACAACTCCCTAATAAAAAACCAATAGAAACTTTTGACCCTCATAGTGATAATAAAGCAAATGATATTAACAAATACGATGATATCAACGAAGATAGTAGCGATGATATCAGTGAAGAATTTTCCCCTCCAAAACAAGTTTATAATAATAAATCCAAACCCAAAAACAAAACAAAAAAAAATGTTAATAAATTTTCTTACTCCAAGAAGAAATATTATTACTAAATAACTAATTCTTATAAATAATATAAATAATATCATAAGACGATTTATTGTATTTTATTTGTGATGTGTAAGTCAACTTATTGTAATTACATATTTGACGCACAATAGTAATAAAACTATTATACGTCATTTTTTTTTCTAAATATATTTTTTTTGAATTATGATAATATGGTTTACACAGTTCAATAAAATTAATAATACTTTCATTATATATACCTTTTTTAAAAGATTCATTATTCAAAACGTAATGTTTCTCATTTTTCATACAAATAGATTCTAATAAATTGAACAACAATTCATTCGGAATATCTTTTTTAAAAATTTGTGTTGACATTTTAATAAATATATTATATATATTACTATATTATATTTATTCATAACTAGATAAGAAACCAATAATTATTTTATTTTTACAGCGCATGTAATAAATTCATTAAGTTATTTGTAAATAATGCCAATTCTATTTCATCTTCATGAATATTATAAAAAAATGTAATATATTTACATATACATGGTATTGTCTTATATTTTTCCTCTTCATTCAATATATTGGTATATTTAATAAAAATAAAATAGTTATCCAAAATATCCATCACAGAATAACCTTTATCGTATAAATCATAAATAATATCCAATGCTTCTTCTAATTTATTATCTTTCACCATTTTCGTATATTCTTCAAATATGTAAAAACTTATATTAGAACATAACTTAATTGCAAGATCTAATGTGATTTTTTCGCCAAGTAATTTGAATTTTTCCATATAATTTATTAAAATTTTCACAGTATTATTGCAAACATTTACAATAAATTCTTCGGCTTGTGGTTCTATATCAATTTTTTCACACACTTCAATATGTTTAATTATTTCAATAAGATTCTCTTTTTGTAAAGGTTTAATTTTGATAATGGAAAATCTTGACTGTAAATTTTCAATTACTTTTTGAATATTGGTACACGAAGATATAAAATGAACATTGTGACTGAATTTATCAATACAATTTCGGAACACTTGCTGGCTTTGTTCATTAATGTAATCAATGTCATCCAATACTACTATTTTCTTTTTATTTTGAATAGTAGAACAGGTCTGACAAAACGTTTTTACATCTGTCCTATAATAATTAATACCTTGCTCTTTTAAACTGTTAATAAAAAGAACATTCACTTCATATTCTTTTGAATCATAATTTTTATAATATTCTTTGATAATTGCATTTAATAAGGATGTTTTCCCTGAAGCAACGTTACCCAATAACAAAATATTTAAATTATCCATCATAATTAATGTTTTTATTATATCTATTACTTGATTGTTTTTACCAAAATCATCAAAATAAATCGGTTGAAATTTATGAATAAACAATTTATCGTTGCCATCCATATTTTTAATATAAAATATTATTATTAGTTATTTTATATTTAAGTATATCTTGTTACATAATATATACATTGATTCCATTATATGTCTGAAAATTCAAAAGATCTATATAAAATATTAGGAATAAGCGAAAATGCAACCCATGATCAGATTAAAAAAGCATATAGAAGTTTATCATTAAAATATCATCCCGATAGAAACCCAGATCCAGAAGCAACGGAAAAATTCAAATCTATAAATGAAGCATATGAAATTTTAGGAGATGAACAAAAAAGAAAACAATATGAAATGGAGAGAAGCAATCCATTTATGCGAATGGGGTCTGGTATGCATGGCGCTCCAAATATGCACGATATGGATGATATATTGAAAACATTTTTTGGCGGGATGCCATTTATGGGAGGGTTCAACATGCATAGCATGAACGAACAAGATGGATTCGGTGATATGCATGGAGGCTTTCCACCCGGGTTTCCTCAAGGTTTTCCACCAGGTTTTGGACCAGGTTTTCCACCAGGGGCACAATTTCATATTTTTCACAATGGACGTCCAGTTAATATGGGAAAAACACTACAAAAACCTTCTCCTATCAATAAGACTGTTACTATTGATATTGAACAAGTATACAATGGCTCTACTATACCGGTTGAAATAGAACGTTGGATTCATGATAATAATACAAAAACATTTGAACACGAAACATTATATGTAACTATTCCAAAGGGAATTGATGAAAATGAAATTATAAATTTAGAAAACAAAGGTAATGTTGTGAATGATCAATGTAAAGGAGATGTTAAAATTTTCATCAAAATAACCAATAATACAGAAATCAAAAGAAGTGGTATTGATTTAATATATGAAAAGAAAATTTCACTCAAAGAAGCATTATGCGGTTTTACATTTGAAATAAAATTTATTAATGGAAAAATATATACATTGAATAATACTAGTGGGAATATTATTACTCCTGGTTATAAAAAAATAATCCCTAACATGGGGTTAATGAGAGAAAACCATACAGGTAATTTAATAGTTGTTTTTCAATTGGATTTTCCAGAAAAATTAACAATGGAACAAATAAAAGAATTAAGCACTATTTTATAAATAATTTCTCTATAAAACTATTTAGAGAGAAATTATAGTATGTATTTGTACGAACATAAGTCAGTGGTAGACTATTAGACTTCCAATCTAACAACTCGGGTTCGATTCCCGATGTTCGTATAATAGTCATAATAATATATAAATTACATAAATCCAAATTTTATGTAATTTTATAAAAATATAATTGTATATGTATATAAATGGCAGGAAGACCAAAAATTGTGAGAAATATAAAATCATATATTAATCATATAGATAACAATAGTGAATCAGGACCAATGAAAATTGGTACCGCACCTAGTGTAGGAATTACTCGTAATTATTGGCACAATTATCAATATAATGTAAACCAAACAGCGGGAAAACCAAAAAAAAGTTACAACAATATGGTATTTTTAGGAATCAATCCAGCGCAAACTCCAGTTAGAGCAGGTTTTACGCCATCAGGTAGTTTCAATTATTCATATTCATCAAATAGATACGCACCTAATTATCATAAATAATGTAAAAACAAAAATAATTTAGATATTATTTACTATAAAATATATAACATGTATTTTGGGTTATATATTTTAACATATTTATTTCGTTTTATTACTGTTTGTGAAAGTCGTAATAATTTCATAAGAAATTCTCAATTACCATTGTGTATAAATTGTAAACATTTTCAACCAAGCTACTACACTATGAATAATGAAATTCAGAGGAATAATATAGACAAATGTGGTAAATTCGGTGAAATAAATATTATTAGTGGTGAAATAAAATATGATTATGCGGATTTTTGTAGAAAAGATGAAAATCAATGCGGGAAAAATGCCAAATATTTTGAACCTGTATCAAATATTTCATCTACATTATCTACTATAGACAAAGATTGGTAAATGGTAAATAAATTGTATTTATGATATTTTACGTGTAGGAATATCAGCAGATACAATATAAATAGAATTTTCAGTAATAATAATATATTCTTCTGCACTTTTGTAAAATTTCAAAATAGTGGAAGTGTATTCATCCTCTGATTTTACTAATAACTTTTCTCCACTAGTTTTGGCGCCAACAAGTGCTTTTTTATCCAAAGAAGGAGTCCAATAATCCATCATTATTGGTTTATCCTCTACAATAGATAGTTTGCATGCATGTTTTAAGGTAATTTCAGATGGTAATCTATAATTGGGTTCACTAGGTTTCGTGTTTGGTGGTGTTGAACTTTTTTGTTCTGACATATATTATATATTTTAAAAATATATATAATCTTTAAATACTTATTTAATTTTAAATAATAAATTTAAAATATTTATTATTTAAAATAATGAAGGTAAATAACAATATTAACGAAATTAAGGATTATTCATTAAGTAATTTGGAAAACTATAACAAAACTATCTACTATAGTGCAGATGAAATAATTGAAAAATATATTTTGTTAATAAACGAATTTTTAAAATTTATTCTAGAAAAAACAAAATTAAAAGAAAACAATTATTCCAAATTTATTATAATCCGAGGTTATGATACTATAACCAATGTATTTAATATTATATTTTTATACACAAAAAATTTGGATTTAACCTTTTATCATTGTCAAAAAGGGTATTATTATTATATTGAATTTATTGAACAAATATCTAATATTGATCATGTTTTTTTACAATT
>Ga0209400_1001694_pt1 | contig 17344 bp, 14 predicted proteins | sample M_130807_EF_Meta_FD_187313 | JGI IMG/M metagenome (GOLD analysis project Ga0209400, IMG submission 187313) | Freshwater microbial communities from Lake Montjoie, Canada to study carbon cycling - M_130807_EF_MetaG (SPAdes) (version 2) | ecosystem: Environmental > Aquatic > Freshwater > Lake... | reverse complement strand
CTCGCTATGCGAGGTTCTTCCCAACACGACGCTTCAGGTTCGACTAGCGGACCAGATCGTCGATGGTGAGGTTGTCAAAGCCTCTACATTCCGCCGCTACTGTCTCGCTCCCGGCTCAGACCTTACGAGTCAGCCTGAACAGGTTGTCGCGATTGCCAACGCTGTCTGGACTCCTGCCGCTGTCGCAGCCTACGCCGCCGCTCAAACCCCTAGCCCCACCATCCAATGATCGTACCAGTCAACATTGTCGCAGTGCAGGTGAACCAGAACAACTCGCTGTTCGTTACGACCGGCGTTGATTACGACAACAGCGGAACGATTGTCGGGTCTGAGATTACCTCGCAGTATACGCTTGTTCCCGGTGACGACCTTACTGGTCAGCCAACCGAGGTTGTGAATATTGCTACCGCGCTGTGGACTCCGGCGGTTGTGGAGGCTTACAAGCTTGCGAATCCGGTGGTTGAAGCCGTTCAGCCTAAATCCGAGTAATGGAACCAACGAACAGCAGCACCAGCCCTGGACTCAGCCTAGCAGCAGCGGCAGGTGCCACCGCTGTTTCGTTTATTCCGCAGCTCACCGACTGGGTAAGGCTTATCACGGCAGTGATCGGCTTACTTTGCGCCTGTTACGGAGCGTATCGCTTATTTAAATCCAAATGAAAAACACGAAAACAACTCTCGCTGGTGTTGGTGCAATCCTTGTCGCTGTTGGTGGTGCCTTACGGGCTGCCTTCGACGGTGATGCCAACACCAACATCGACATCGCTTCGACCATTGCCGCGGTGACCGCTGGTATTGGTTTGATCCTGGCTAAGGATGCCGACAAGACCGCTACCATCGACCCCAAGGCGTGAACTGGATCTACCAGATCCTCAAGGCCCTGCTCGACTGGTTCCGCGAAACACCACCTACCGATGTGCAACACGGCCAAGCACCTGATGATCTCAAGAATAATCTGGCTGCTCGTGTTGCCGATCTGCCTGGGTTGCCAGCAGACCAAGGTGGTCCTGGTGCCAAGCGGTGATCCTGTGATGCTGGCCAAACCTACAACGGCCAGCGTCTACGGATTCGATTCTGATAAGAAGCTGGTGGGACCATCCAAGGTGGTTCTGCCGGCAGGTTGGTATGTACTACCCAAGCAATGAGAACCGTCACCTACGACTACGTCCTGCAACGCGCCTGCGAGCTCACTGGTCGCGTTTTCTCAACGCTAACGACCGAAGAGTCCAACTTCTTCCGCACGTTCATCTCCATGTCACTGCGGAGCGCCTGGGAGTGCTTCGATTGGCCCGAGCAGACGGTCTATCAGGATGAGTATTTCGCGCCCACCTACTCCTACCAGACGACCTACAACGCTGGCGACGTGGTTTATTACAAGGTCGAGGAGAAGTATTACCAGTGGGTCAACATCAACCCCGGCATTGGCCAGACCCCGACCAGCAACGGCCCGGGCGGCCCAATCAATTCAATCTATTGGTCTGAGGCGCTGCCCAGCTACGGCAATAACGACGGCGATTGGGACAGCACAACGGCATACACGCTAGGCCAGATTGTGCTGTATCCAGTGACGCAGGAGCACTATCAAGCCACCGCGGTTCCCCCGGTCGCCACCGCTCCTACAAACACGGCCTACTGGGGCATCCTGAACAAGTTCCTGCGCAACATCTCGCAGACCACCAACCCAGATGGCACTACCCGAGCCGTCCCTATTGGCGAGACATTCAGTGTTTGGCCTGCTGACCCCCGGATAACCTGGCGTCAACAGGAAGCTACCTACACGTTCACCGACAACGGCATCCTCGTTGGAAACGAACTGCCCTACGTCTGGCTGGAGTTTCGCAAGACTCCTCCGCTACTAGCCAATGCTGCCGAGGCTAGTGCCTATGCTTTCCCGTATCGTTTTTGCGAGATCTGCTCACTCAAAGCTGCCGGCCAGATGCTCCGGGTCGACGGCAAGATTGACTTGGGCAACCAGTTCCTTGAGTTAGCCGAGATTGAGCTCACCAAGGAGATCGACAAGGTGGCGACCCAGGAGAAGTATGTGCGTCAGATAATTGTGCCCAATCGGTGATATGCCTGACCTTCCTCAAATTGGCGGAATGGATGATGGATTCATTGGAGTGGCATCGCGCATTGACCCTGCGCTGATCCCGCCCTCCTACGTTTCCAACGCCGTCAACCGACGCTTCGAGGATCAGGTCATCAAGAACCGCTGGGGCATTGTGCAGCCCAAGTGGGGCGGCCGCTGGTCGAGCGGATCACGCATCGTCACGCTCACATCTGGATCATCAGTCGGTGTACCCGTCTCAGGCACTCAGATCCCGGTCAACTCGCAGGTGGTCTGCGATGTCGATGCCAACCTACAGATCTTCTCAAACGGCACGATCTGTACGCTCGACGACAACGCGAACGCGGCCTTCAGCACTGCGACCTTCAGCTTCTCACCGTCGCCCGCCAACAAGACGGTGCAGTTCTACAACTCGACCGCTCCCTTTGAAGATATCCTTGGCGTCCTGCAATATCGCGACCCAGACACCGGCGCCAACGCCCTCCTGGTTGCAGTCAACGAGGAGCGCTCATCCGACGGCGGACAGGGCAAGGTCTGGTGCATCCGACCCAACCAGTCGCCCGTAGAAGTGCCCATGAACGGGCACGACATTTACCTCCCGGTGCGCCTCATCCAGGCCACCAACGGCGTGGTCATGCTGCGCCCGGGTAACGCTAGGTACTATTTCGACAGTGCCGGCGGCATTGCAGACTCAATCCTTTTGGAGGATGGATTCACTCTTCTCTGCGAGAACAACAACCACCTGACCGACGAGGACATCACTCAGATTAACCTCAACGTGGTGCCCGACCTAGCTACGGGCGATATTGTTAATCTCGGTCAGATTGGCACTGCACAGCCACTGTGGACCGGCAGCCCAAGCGCTGGGCAGGCCTTCCAGTTCTACGTCAACGTGGTCAACACCGAGATCTCGCTGCACTTGACCCTAGTGGACGCGCAGTCCGGCACCAACGCGCTCGCACTGTCGCCAGAAACCAATGCCCGCTACTACATCGAGCTGGCCAGCAACACGACTGGCTACGACCTGGCTCAGGACATTGTAAACAACTTGAACGACGGGATGCCGATAATGATGCAGAGCACGGCCACCAACCCGTCTGCACTTGATGCCGGCTTTGACCGCATCCCATCAACGCTGTCGATCAACAGCTCGGAGCCCGTTGCAGACACGATCTCGGTCTTCAACCACAACTTCATCCCGGGCGACCAGGTCACGTTGTCTAGCGTCACCAATGGCGGTGCCAACGTCACCAACAAGATCTACTACGCCTACCCCGTTGATAACAACACGCTGCGATTGTTCTCGGGCACCACCGAGGAGACCGACTCGCTCAACGACGCCAGTCAGGCAGTCATTCAACTCACGACCACCGGCACATCGCCCAACATCACGATCAGCGCGGTCACAATCCTCAACCAGGGCTCTAGCTACCTCTCAGCCCCGATCATCACCGTCACCGGCACATCCAGTGTCGCTGCAAGCCTGACCACCACGATTACCGACGGCAAAGTCAGTGCAGTCACCATTGTCAATGCAGGCCTCTATTCAACGACCCCTGCAGCCACAGTGGCAATGCCTTCGACGCTAGTAGACGTCACTACGTCAAACATCACCGGCAGCATTAAGCGCTCAAGTGCCTCGGGCTCATCAGTGCCCCCAGGACGCGAAGGTCTCTACTTCCAGAACCGACTGCTGCTTCTCTACGGCAACGACTATCTGGCCGTCTCCGACGTGCTGGACCCGCTGCACTACAGCCCGATCTTGAACGAATTCAAGTTGAACACCGGCAGCAATGACCGGGTGGTTGCCTTGTACCCGTTCAACACGACCACGTTGCTGGTGTTTAAGGAACGCTCAGTGTTGGCAGTGGAAAACCTCTATGGCGACCTGTCGACCACTCGCCTGACCGAGATTACCCGGGAGTTCGGTTGCGTCTCGCAGGCATCCATTGCAGGCACAGGCTCCGACGTCATCTTCCTGTCGCAGCGCGGCATTATCAGCCTACGCCAGACCGAGTTCGGAATCAGTCAGTCGGTGGTAGTGCCTTTGTCCGACCAGATCCAGAACATCGTCGACGACATTGACCAGGCCTATTGGGGCAACGCCTGCGCCGCTTACTTTGCCAACCGCTACATCCTGAGTGTCCCGGTCGAAGGCGGTGACGGTACTAACCAGCGCACGCTCTCCTACAACTTCCTGAATAAAGCCTGGGAAGGCTACTGGGAGGGCTCATTGCTTGTTCCGAAATACTGGTGCCGAGTCATCGTGGCCGGCACCGACACTCTCTGTTGGGCGGATGAGAGTGGCCTGATACATCAGTTCGACCCGCTCGGACTTGTGGATGTTAACCGTACCGGTGTGTTGACCCAGATCAGCACCGAGGTGAAGTTCCGCGGCTACACCGGTGATAAAAACCCGTATTCCCAAGCCAACATCGCCAACAACAACAACGTCGATCACAAGCAGTGGACCGACATCCAATTTGAGCTTGGTAATTGGAACACGCAGTACTCCATCACCGCGCAGTTCGATGGTGTGAACGAGTTCTATACGGTGGCCACCAACCAAACCAAAAACCGCTCGGTCTACTACACCTACGGCAGCGGCACCTACAACACCAACAACACTGCCGACAACTTCTTGGATCCGTACCGCGAGGACTACTCAGTGACCACCCAGTTCCGGTGCGGTAACAACGGATGGAAGGCTGGTTTGCACCAGTTCTTCAGTCACAAAGCTCGGTTGCGCAAGCACTCGGCCTCTGTGCAGCCACTGATCACTACTGATCAAGGATCTCTCGATATCTACAGTGCCAAAGTTGTCGGTATTGCATTCCGACTCTACGGCAAGAACGACGTCTAAACCACCATGCCACTCTTTGTAAACGTCACCCCAGGCACTACGATCAGCTCGACCACCACGCTGTCGGCCTCGACACTCAACCTCCTTGGTACGCCAACGGTCAACATCACGGGCACCATTGACGGCGGCACACTGACTCTCGGTACCAACTCGGTGAATTCTGATGCCATTCAGAATCTGGCAGTTACCACCGGCAAGATCGCCGACGGTAATGTCACAAACATCAAGCTGGCGAATATGCCGGCCAACACAATTAAGGGCAACAACACTGGGTCGGCTGCAGTGCCACTTGATCTAACGGTGGCCAACGTCAAGACCATGCTCTCTCTGGTGCCCGACGAGGTCACCATTGAGACCAGTGGCAGCAACATCCGACTTAAAGACAACTCGGTCACCTCGGCCAAGCTCTCGACAGCGCCGCAGACCAGCAGCTCGGCAACGCCATCAGTCGTCGTAGGAACCAGCCTGACCTGGAACCTGACACCGACAGCCAATGTCACCGCTGACATCCTTTTTGGAGCCAACGACGACGGCAAGACCGTGCTGGTGAAGGTGAAGCAGAGTTCAGCCGGCGGCCTGACAGCAACCTTTACTTCGACAGGTAAGACGGTTCGTTGGCAGGGCGGATCGCCACCGGTCCCGTCATTGACCACTGCAGCCAACAAAGCCGACTTGTTTGTCTTTGCCTGCATCGGCACCAACGTATACGCGAAGCAGATAGCCAACTTTGACGCCTAATGCACGACTCTTGGTTCACCACTGGAGCGTCAGTGCCAACTTCTGGCACGGTCCAATGCATTTTTACTGTCCCAGCCAACACTCAGACAGATCCAAATGCGAATGATGCGTATGTCATCAACCCGTCGACAACTTTATTTACAGCGCAGGATATCTATCAAAGGCCGATACCAATCACCACCACGTTAAAAGTTCAGGTGGTTCAAAACGGCGCTGGCACGATTAACAACCCGATCACAAACACCGCTGTTTATTACACCTACACGGGCCCGTTCGTATTAACTCAAGCACTCCCAGGCGCAACGGTTGGCCCATCCTATCTGATGGCAAGCCGAGCTTTCGATACAGTGACAGGAGACGGTATCCAGACCCCAGAACCGCAGCAGTGGAACACTGTCCCAAACAATCCTGAGCAATGATCCCGCAGATCACAGACTACCTTCTGGCCAAAGTGCCCGACAGCTTCAAGGGATGGACCCGCGAGGCAGTCGAGGACTACGTGATGTTCCACGCGGAGCAGGGCACACTCAAGATCGCCTGCCAGGACGACCATGTGGTGGCCGTGCTTGTAGGCTGGCGCCAGACGGGCCCGGAGCCCCAGGCCTGGTCCTGGCAGCCCAACGACCCCAATGGCGACCATTGGTACTGGCACCAGTTCGCTGCCGACTGCGCGTTGTTTGCCATGGCAGTGGCGGCTAAGTTCTTTCACGACAGGCCGGAAAGCGCAATTCTCCCGGCCATCGGTCACAGAAACGGTAAACTGGTCACCTACAAGAAAGGCAGTATGCCGATCTACAAGATGGCCTACAAAAAACATGGGAACATCAGTTAGCGCACCGGAGCCGCGTAATTACGGCCAAGAGACCCGAGACACTCTGCAGGCGCAGCTTGACCTCGCTCCGCAGAAGTACGCGGCAGAGGCCCAGTTCGCGCCAAAGTATCAGGCGCTGCAGCTTGGGCTTCTTCAGCAGGCCACACCGGAGCTCCTAAGGCTCTACAAGGAGCAGATCGCGCCCACCATGGGCGAGGTCGAGGCCGCCGCCCGTTCCCGCTCGCGTGCTGGTGACATCGCGGACATCTCGGCTCTCGGTCCCCAGGCACGCGCCGCCATCAAGGCAGCGTCTCCAGAGCAGGCAGCTCTTGCCGACACTCTCACAGCCCAAGCCCAATCCGGTCTGGCTGCAGGCTCCCGGTTGACCCCGGAACAGCAGCGCATGGTTGAGCAACAGACCCGCTCCGGCCTGGCTGCCCGCGGGCTGGCCCAAGGCCCGTCCGGTGCCTTACAGGAAGCTGTGCGCTCTCAGATGGCCGGTGCCGGCCTGCAACAGCAGCGCCAGCAGCAGGCCATGGGAGCACTGCAGGCCGGCCAGGGCGTCTATGGCGACGTGTTCCAGCAGGTGCTAGGGCGCCCATCGCAGGCCTTTGGTGCTTCTCAAGGCTTTGTTGGCCAGGCAGGTGGCTTCAACCCGGGCCAGCTCTTCAACCCTGAGTCGCAGTATGCGGCCAACCTGATTGGTGGTAACCAGCAGCAACAGCTTGCTGCGCGAACAGCTTCTGCAGCCAACTCTACCGCGCTGATTGGCGCCGGTATGTCAGCAGCCTCTAGCCTATGAACTACGGATACCCCGGGGCGATGCCCTACGGACAGGGCGGTGGCATGACCCAGTTTGCCCCTCAGATGCCTGCAATGCAGCAGGGCACCGGTTATGGTGCTCCAATGCAGCAGATGAATCCTAGCAACACCGTTGCGGATGTTGAGGAGCAGCGCAAACGACTGAAGGCCCTCGGCCTGGACGACACGATGATCGACGATGCCCTGTCTTTTAAGCAGGGACTCTTCGAGAAGCGTGATGAGATGCAGGGCAATGCCCTGGAGGCTATTGGAGGCGGGATCAAGGCTGCGGGCAGCAATATCACCGGGGCAGCGTCTGCCGCCGGTGCTGGCCTCAAAGGCCTGGCGTCCTCTTTGTGATCATCAAGTTCCAGAGATGCACAGGAATCAGGCTCTTTCGGTTGTTCCGATGGCAGCTTGAGGTCTGGTTTTGCCCCGCTGGAGAACTAATCCCGTCGCACTCCCACAGCCAGTTCGACTCCCGGATCATCCACATCCTCGGAACAATGCGCTGGATGATGGGAAACAAGTCCAAGCACGTCACCAGCTACCACTGCGGATGGTCTAAACTTGTCCCGGCCGGCGTGAAGCACAGTGCCATTGCGCTGTCGTTCTCGGTGTTCGCCAATCTTGAGCGGTGGAGCGGTAACCCAACCTCCGCGGCAGTCGACTTCAATCCGGCATGAACAAGCTAGGCCAGCTCTACTTCGATGCCGCTGGAGGCAACCACAACGCCGTGGTGTTCATCACGGCCTTCCATGCCTACTGCCATGCCATCGACGACCTAATCGACGGCGACGTGCCGTTCACCCCGGAGGCCTTCCTGGACGTGATGATGCAGGCCAACAGCCTGTACTCGACCCCGTTCTACATCGACAACTGGTTCCGACTGCAGCCCGTCATCGCGCAAATCACCAGCACCTACGCCGACTCTGTGGCCTGGGAAAAGGCTGACGATGAATGGAAGCGTCAGACAGCAGATGTCCTACGGCTCTGCGGCAACGACATGATCCTCCAAGTGGCTTGGATTATCGGGGGCTACAAGCACATGAGGGCTATCAGCTTGAAACTGCGCGAGTTCGCGTATCACTCTCAACACAGCTAAATCTATGGCACAATACGGCTATTCCACCCAATACACCGGCCAGCAGGTGCAGACGCTGCCACCCGGCTATCTGGAGGCCGCAACAGCCCCCGGGCGCAACCTGGCCATGGGCATCGCTGCCATGGGACAAGGTCTTGGTAAGGCCATCGAGCAGTACCGCACCAAGAAGGCCGAGACCGAGGCTGCCACACAGAGCTGGGAGACCGTCTCCGGCCTCATGCAGCAGCAGCTCTCAAGCGATCCCAAGTACCTGGCCATCCAACAGTACATGGAGACCGGAGCGCTTCCTCAAGGCGTAACCGAGCAGGACATCCCGCGCTACACCCAGCAGGTGCAGGCCGACCGTGAGATGCTGAACAAGTTCTCGTCCCTTGGTGAGAAGTTCCCGGACATGAGCCTGGCCAAGAAGAAGGCAGCGCTCGGGGACGCCGTGATGGTGCTGAACCAGTATCGGACGGATCAGCAGAATCAGGTGCGTGAGGCCGCCGCACAGCAGCAGTTGGCGCTTGGTGCGTTGCAGTTGGGCACCGCACAGCGCGAGGCTGCTGCCGCTCCGTACTTCACGCAGGCCATCGCCGACGTGATGTCCATGCAGCCAGGTCAGGGGCCTTCTGCGCCTTACGCCGATGTCACACAGGAAATGCTTGGCAAGTATGGAGACAAGCTGACTCCGACTCAGATGCAGGCATTGATTCCGATGCTGCGAAAAGCTAGTCAGGCTATTCCCGCAGGATTGGTTCCTGTCGGCGCAAAGATGGGTCCGTCTGGTTTGGAGACTGAGTACGGTGCACCTCCCACAATCGGTTCAACTGCAATTCCAGGCACTCGTATGGTTCAACCTACCGTTGGTGGAAAGCCTTTTGGCGCTCCTCAAAAAGCGGATATTCAAGGAACAAACGCATATCTGAACCTTGAAGAACCTCAACAGAAGGCTGCGGACAAGTTCATCACCGACTTTGGAAACGAGAAAACAATTCAAAACCTGAGCGTTGCTGGTTCGTACCTGAACCAGATGAACAGTTTTGGGGCTTCTATCGGAACTCCGCAGTACAAGCCTAGTGACGACATCGCGCTGATTTTTTCGTTTATGAAAACGCTTGACCCTGGCAGTACTGTGCGGGAGGGCGAGTATGCCACGGCCAAGAATGCTGGCAGCGTTCCTGAGTCGGTGGTCAACACCTACAACCAGATCCTGAGCGGCAAGTTCTTGAACGACGATCAGCGCAAGAACTTCATTGAGACCGCCCGCAAGAGCTACTCCGGCATTGCCAAGGAGGCCGAAACGGTTGCGAGCCGATACCGTTCAATGGCTAAGGACCGCGGCATCCCAGAGAACCTAGTTGTGCCGTCCAATATGTTTGAGCAGGTGAAGCAGTTTGAGGCCAAGAGCCAGGCTCAAAACCTTGAGCGCTTCCAATCTCCCGAAGATATGCGTGCCCGCGGAATCAAGCGCGGCCTTGTTTTCAATCCTGCCACCGGAAAATACCAAGAGTTCCAAGACTGACCTATGCCATTCGTTGAAGGCGGAATTGTTGTCGACGCAGAGCCGCAGCAACAGGCCGCGCCTCCGATGGCGCAAGGCGGTTTTGTGCAGGGAGGAATCGAAGTCGATCCCACCCCCGATGACTCTTACAACAAGGTGCTGCAGTTCCAAGCAGCACAGACCGACTACACCCCGAGCAAGCAGGAATATCTCGACTACCTGAAGGTCTCCAAGACCAAGCCTTTGCTTGGTGAGAAGCCACTGGAAACCATTGGCACTGCTGCCGTCCAAACGGTGGAGGACATTGCCTCAATGCCTTACAAGCTAGGTGAAGCCATTGGGCAGTACATGGACCCTCCTGAAGGCGTCACACCGATGCAGCTTGCCGGTGGAACCGCTGCAGAAATCGCAGTCCAATCCAGACTCAAGGCCGAGAACATGGGCCGCGGACTGATCGACACCGCGTTGAACAAGCTGTCGGACATTACCGGAAAGCTCCGCAACGACGACGACAAGTACGAGGCCTTCCTTGCTGCTGCCGAGATCAAGCGGCAGTTGGCCCGTGCCAATGCACCAGGAGACCAGCGTGTTCCTGCCTCTCAGGATGTCTTGCAGGCCTATGGCATCCCCCAGGAAGCAATCAGCCAGGAGGGCCTTGATGTCGGTGGATTCCTTGCTGACCCGTCATCCATTGCTTTTGCCGGCGGTGGAAAGCTGGCGTCTGCATTGGTGCAGCGTGCCATCCCGCTAATCCCTCGGGCAGGGCAGATTCTCCAACGCACTGGCGAACGCATCTCTAATCTAGGCCGCGGCCCCGAAAACATAGCAGGCAGAATCACTGCTGGCATCACCGGGTCCGAGCAAATGGGCCAAGCGGTGCAGGAAGGCATCGCCAAAGGAACCACAGGAATCACCTTGGGTGAGGCTGCTGGCATCCCGCTTACCATGAATGTTCCTGGTCTAGGAACTGTTGCTAAGACAATCACTGCAACCAAGGGCCTAGGAGGGGCCATGGAGACCGTTGGAGAAGCTGGAACTGTATCCGGTGGTCCAAGCCTTACGGCGACCCAGCGCGGCCTTCTGGGGGCTGGCGAGCGTATTGCCGCGGCTGAAGGCGCATCATCTAGGGCTCGGGCCTTAGGGACCGCGCTCGCCAGGAGCGGCCTTGAGACTCCGATAAGGGGAGCGGCAACGATTCTTTTGCCGATGGCAGGTGCTGGCGTTGCTGGCGGTGCGCTTGCTGCATTGACCGGAGAAGAAGGGGATGCTGTTGCCGCGGCCATTGGCAGCGGTGCTGGCTTTGGTGTTTTTGACGGTGGGTTCACGCTCGCTAAGGCTGTTCAAGCCAACGCATTCAATGGTGGGCGTGTCCGACAGACCGCGGTGGATGATCTCAACACTCGTCCCACCGACGTGCAGTTCACCTACATCGACCCAGTGGCCGGCGAGCAGACTGCGACCATTAAGGATTCTGATGCACGCGCCACTCTGTATGGGCGACTCAACAACAAGCAGCTCACCAAGGCGCTGTCCGAGGTTGCAGGTGCTGAAGGCGCTGGAGTCGATGTCATCTTCCACACCGATGCAGACACGGTCCCTGCTGGACTGCAGAACGTGAATTATGCCGGTGTTGCAATCGGTCCCGACAACATCAAGAGCGGAAAGCCGACGATCCTGATTAATGTCGACAAGGCCAGCCCCGAAGCACTCCCGCATGAGATCCTGCACGCACGCATCACGCAAGACATGGTGAGTCAGCTTGGGGCTAAAGCCATCGACACTGCCTCTGCTGATCCCAACTTCCAAAGGCAGTTCACCGACTTCGCTAACAAGTACGCCGACAAACTACAATCGGCTGGTGGGCGCGTGGTTGCTGACCGCATCCGCACCGAGCTACGGGATGCTTTTGATCCTGCTCAACAACGGGCTCAAAAGGTTGAGTCTCTTAAGCGCATCACCGATGAGTTTGCCGCGTACTACACGCAGGAAATGCTCAAAGGCAAAGACCCGAAGACGATGCTTCCGGGTCGCATTCCTTCCTTCTTTGAGATGGCGCTGAACAACGCCAAGGAGGCTGTTTCGGAACGGTTCACTCGGCGTGCATTGCAGGCTGGTTTCGACCCTGTTGCCCGTACCTTCTACGACGCCAACGGACGGCGCATCAAGCTCGACTGGATGGAGGATGCCATCAAGAACCTGGTGACTCCGAAGGAGGGCTATGAGCCCACCGAGCAACGGGTTGACATCAACAAGATGACCCAAGCGCAGCAGAATGCGGTCATCATGGCCCGAGGCTACTCGGACCTGTTTATGACTGCCCCAGATGGGAGTATCGTCAGGCCGTTGTCTAAGGCTGAACTCGCAGCCAAAACTGCTGACATAGCCAACCGCACGATGCGTGCTGTCGAGTCTGTCCCACAGGCTGACCGCACCAGCATCTCGGGCATGGATGCCTACGGAAACCCGGTCATCGAAGGAAGACTTAGCCTGGCCGAGGCCGATGCAGTATCGAAGAGCGGTATATTCGGACCATCCTCTTCTAGGACACTGATCGACATCGCCACCGCAATCCGGGATGGCACGTTGATGGAAGGAAACTACTGGAAGGTCTACGGATCCACTGGGAAGTCCGGTGTGTTTGGAGAGTCCCAGAAGCTGTTCCTGCCCTACGGCATCTCGATCAACAGCAAGGGTGGCGTCAACGTCAAGGTGGTCGACTGGGGCAAGGTGCAGGCCCGGATGTACAAGGCACTGAGCAAGCCGGCCTACAAGAGCCTCTTCAACAACTACGACCAGGCCATGTCCACGATGCGTGACGTGTACCTGAAGAACATTGCTGAGACTGGTGCTGTGCCTTCCGCTGAGGCGCTCGGTGGAGGCATCGAGGGCGCTAAGAAGCGCAATATGTTCAACGAGATCATGGGTGCAGTTCCCAAGAAGGGGGACGTCATGGTCAACTTCCCGACTGCCGGCTACGTCGCCAACCGTAAGGGAGGATCGGTCTATCAGGATCTGCGTCTTGAGCGCATCCAGAATGCCGACTCCACTAAGGCCCAGATCCCCTGGACAGGCGACATGGGCGAGCAGTCGAGCTACCGGCGCACCCAGCTCAACTTCCAGCCTGCTGAGACCATCGGTGAGACCACGGTCAGCACCGATCAGAACGCAGGCTACCGGATCTTGTCGAAGAACGGAAAGTTCCGCCTGTATGGACCCGATGGATCCACCGTTGGGATCTTCGACACTCAGGAACAAGCCAAACTCAAAGCAGAAAAAGATTATGCCACTCAAGCAAGGCTACAGCCAGAAGTCGATCAGCAGCAACGTGTCCCGCGAAATGAAGTCGGGCAAATCGCAGAAGCAGGCCGTGGCGATAGCGCTCTCGGTCGCACGCAAGGCCGAGAAGAAGGCCGGCAAGAACTCGGGACGGTTCGACAAGCGGGGGATGTGAGGTTCATGCCGGCTGAAGAGCCTGGTGAAGCCCAGTCTATTCGCACCGGACAACAGTTCACACCTGAAGAGCGCAAGGCTGTTTCCATTGCCAAGAAAAAATCGATGGAGACTGCCCGCAAGTACCCAGAGGCAAAGCGGCTGGAGATTCAAACTGATCGAGAAGGAAACCCAAAGTTTGAGCAGGTGTTGGATGCCAATGAAAACCCGGTGGTCGATGCAAAAGGAAGGCCGGTCATGGAAGTGGCTTTTGCCAAGGTTCCATACGATTTGCTCGGATCTCCAAAGCTCTCAAAGAACAAAGATCGAGCTGTAGTTCAAGCCGCGGATCTACTTGATGTCGACGCTAGGAAAGCCTTTAACAACCCAGACATCAGCAAGGGTATTGGATGGTACAGCCGAATGCGCGAGTTCCTGCAGCAGCAGTTTGGCGCAAACATCGAAGTGTTTGGGCAGTTGCTTGGGGCTACGTCAGCCCGCACTCCGGTCGATACCAACTTTAAGCAAGCAATTGAAGCCCTGAAGCTGTTGAGCACGGGCCAATATGACGGCCTGCTTTTAGATTTCAGCCAGCACGCAAACAAAACCTATTCTGACGCACAGTCAGGCGAACTGCTCAAACAATGGCAGGCAAAGAACCCGGGCAAAAGGGCGTCCGCATTCAAGGTTGATGACGAGATCAGAAAACAGATCAACAAGTTTGAAGGCGTACCGCTGCGATCCAATGGTAGGAAGTACAACGCCAACTCGCAAAAGGTGCTACACGTCCTGTACGGACTCTGGCTTGAACAAACAGTTGGGCCTAAGACTCCTAACTTTGCTGGAAACCTAACTGGGCGCACGCTAAAGGCCACCATTGACGTCTGGGCAGCCCGCAATCTACGGCGATTGCTGTACGAAGGATCACGCGAGAAATGGCGTCCTCTTCCTGAGCAAGAATCAGGCGTCACCGATCCCGACTTTTTCTTTGCTCAAGACGTCTACGATGTTGTTGGTAAGCGCCTTGGGATGAACCCTGACGATCTCCAGGCCTTGATGTGGTTCATGGAGAAGGACGTCTGGGAGAAGAACGGATGGACATCTACCGTGGGCGCTGAGAAATCGAGCTTCGACAAGGAAGCCGGAAAGCTGGCGCTGGACCGGTTCCAGGCCGGCGTTACAACTTTTACCGACCTGAACAAGTTCAAGTCTGACATTCAAGAGAAGGAACGGCTGGCCTTGCGGAAGTCTATTTCCGGCCTTGAAGGTCTGGTTGCGGCTCGCGTCAATAACTCCTCAGGTCTGTACGGTGGCGTGTTTGAACCGTCCTTCGACATTGAGTTCTCGGTAAGCAAGAACCCAAATGGCAGCACCAAGAGTATCTCCAATCAGATCTCGGAAATCATCCGCGTTGCCAGCCAGCCAGAGCGTGTCCAGAGCGACGTGTTTGTGTCGCAGATTGTACCAATCGACCATCCGAATGCCCGTCCCATCATGGAGGTTGGCTTCAAGAAAGGAGCTTCCTGGGATGACATATCCGAGGCAGTGGCAGCATTTCAAGAAAACGGCATTGATGGATTTACGATGGCTCGGGATGACCGAGGCAACGTCATCGGGCTTCGCGCTCAATACATCCCGGAGTTTTCCGCGGTTTACGATTCCTTGGATCACCTAGACCCAGGAATCGTAAACACCAAGATGCAAGACTGGGTGTCTAGAGCAAATACGGCATCAGTTGCGCTTGACAAGATCGACAACGTTAGCTACAAGAAAAACGGAACTGTTTCCACAATTGTTTATGGACTTGAAGAATACGCCACAGCCAGACCAATCGAGCCTGGATCGAGTAGCCTTACTCAGGAACTGGGTCGGCGGCGCTCAATTGCCGAGCAAAGACGACAGGTTTCTAGTGGGGCAGATGCCGGCCAAGCCATGGACCCCGGGACCGGAGGACTTCCAGCTCCTGCAGGAGATGTTCAGCCAGCGGGATCCCCGTCCTCGGAGGCAGTAAGCGGCGAGCAGCGCTATATGCCTGCCTCGGACATGGCCTCGGGCCGTAGCGTCAAGGATTACGGCGAGGCTGTGGATCTGTTTGAGAAGGGCTATCGGATCTACGGGGCTCCCTACGACGGCATGGAGGATCCCATCCGCCTGAAGAAGGTCACCGAGATCGAAAATTACGACCCGGAAAACCTGTGGGCGGTGCCATCCAAGAAGATTGCGGCGGCCATCGGCATTCGGAATATGCCTGCCGGTTTGATGCCATCCCCCGACTCCGCCATGCCCGGGGCCTACTCGTTCCCCGGCGGCTACCGAGCCCTCCCAGGCAAGGCCAAGGGCTCCTTCCGCATTTATGGCCCCGCAGGCAGCCTCCTAGGCATCGCAAGTAGCCTTGACGAGGCCCAACGCATCCTTCGACGTAAGAACAAATGAGCTACGATTCCCAGACCAGCACGATCCTGATCAACAAGCTGCGCAAAGACGTCGACAGCCTTACGCTCAAGGTGGCTGTCCTTACCGACAGCAAGACCTCGGGCACCAGTGGAGGGTCCGGTGTGGCAACGACCTGGACGATTCGGGAGCTCAACACGATCCAGTCGGACCCCAACGGTCTGATCATCGACCTGACCGGCAACACCTTCAAACTGGCCGCTGGGTCATACCAGTTGCGCAACATCAGCGCCTTCCGCCACACCGGACACACTCGGATGCGTGTCTACGATGTCACCAACGCGGTCGTCATCGGCTACAGCGTGTCAATTGAGGTATCCAACCAGGACAACCCGTACTTGGACATGAACGTGCGGCTAATTCCGCACAAGGACACGATCTACCGCATCGAGTACTACATTTCTGCGAGCGGTTCCGATCACTTGGGTGTAGCTGCATCACTGCCTACCATCGACGAAATCTATAGCGTCTGCGAGATCACTCGGTTGGACACCGGAGCCACCAAGCCCCTCGGTGCCGGCGGTCTGCAGGGGCCCCAGGGTCCTGCCGGCCCCACCGGGCCTGCCGGTCCTCCGGGACCTACGGGCGGCGGCGTCACAAGCGTCAACGTCTCGGGCGGCACGACAGGCCTGACCACCTCGGGCGGGCCTATCACCAGCAGTGGCACCATCACGCTGGGTGGCATCGTAGCCGTGACAGCAGGCGGAACTGGGGCAATCACTGCGCCTGCTGCTTTGACGAGCCTGGGAGCCTATCCTGCGTCGAATCCCAACGGCTACAATGTCGGAACCGTCACCAACGTCACGGTTACTGCTGCTAACGGCATCACGGCCTCGGTAGGTACATCGACGACGACCCCGGCCATCTCGTTGGGCCTAGGCGCAATCACGCCCACCTCGGTGGCATCTACAGGCACGGTGACCGGCACTAACATCTCCGGGACCACATCGGGAACGAACACTGGCGACCAGGCCATTGTCTTAAGCGGTGATGTGAGCGGCAGCGGGTCGACAGGAATCACCACGACTATCGGAGCGAACGCGGTGACCTACGCCAAGATGCAGGCTATCAGTGCATCATCGAAGCTGTTGGGTAGCAGTGCGTCCGGTACAGCAGTCCAAGAGATTACCCTGGGCAGCAACCTCTCGATGGCCGGCTCTACGCTGAATGCCGCGGTGGCCTCGGGCAGTGTCACTAGCGTCAACGCCGACGGTGGCACCACTGGTATGAGTTTCTCGGGCGGCCCGATTACCTCGAGCGGCACGCTGACCCTGGGGGGCACGCTGGATCTGGACAACGGTGGCACCGGAGCCATCACAGCGAGCGGTGCCAGGACCAACCTGGGCCTGGCCATCGGAACCGACATCCCGGCCTTAAATGGCACCGGGGCGACCGGCACTTGGAACATCGACGTGCTAGGTTCCGCGGGCACGATTACCAGCACGCTTCCCATCAACAAGGGCGGCACCGGGGCGACCACGGCCGGCGGTGCACTCACCAACCTCGGGGCCTACTCGGACACGAACCCGGCGGGCTACACCAGCAACACCGGCACGGTGACCAATGTGTCGGCATCGGGCAGTGCGAACATCAGCG
>Ga0209400_1001691_pt1 | contig 17359 bp, 18 predicted proteins | sample M_130807_EF_Meta_FD_187313 | JGI IMG/M metagenome (GOLD analysis project Ga0209400, IMG submission 187313) | Freshwater microbial communities from Lake Montjoie, Canada to study carbon cycling - M_130807_EF_MetaG (SPAdes) (version 2) | ecosystem: Environmental > Aquatic > Freshwater > Lake... | reverse complement strand
AACTTATCACGATAAATTAGCAGTAAAAGACACTAATATCGATATTGATAATTTGAAAAAAATAATGTCAATATTTGGAAATAAAAGTTTAAAATTAACTGATGATGAATTAGATGACTTAATTGATACAAATATCTCAGGTGGTGCGTTAGTTGGTTCTAATGTTGGAAAAGATAAAATAATTTTACGTAGTGGCAATTTTCAAATAGCACCGTCTAATGTCTATGGACAACCTCAAAGACTATTTGTGTGTGGTAGAGCAGGTAGTGGAAAATCATTTTGGGTTGCTGAGTATTTACAACAATTTAAAAAATTCTATCCAAAAAGAAGAATTTATTTAATTTCACAGAAAACTCACGATAAATTATTAGACCCATTAATTCATAAAAGAATACCAATTAATGAAATAGAAGACGCACAATTCACCGCAGACGATTTTAAAGAATGTCTTGTTATATTTGATGACGTAGATGTTATTTCTAATAAGAAAGAAGAGAAGGCAGTATTTGACTTAATAGCTAAAATATTAGAAGTTGGCAGAAGTTTAGACACATACGCTATTCTCACATTACACATAGCCGCATCACATAATCAATCTAAAAGAATGTTAAACGCTTCGACGCACTATATATTCTTCAAGGATAGTGCAACACATAGCAACGAATATGTTTTACAAAATTATTATGGATTTGATAAGAATGAATTAAAAATATTACGAAAAATGAATTCACGTAGTATTACAATAATTAGAGACGTTCCACAACTGATTTTAGCTAATGACCTATTATGTTTTCAAAGTAAATTAGTTGAGTGAGTTTATATATTTTTGGTGTTTTAATGATTTTTCGTGCCGTAATTTGTCAGTTTTTCTAAAATTAGAACCGCAATCACAATTCATTGTTTCTTTCTCTCTTTCTTTTCTTTTTTCTTTATTTTTTTCATAATATTCTTTATCTTGTTTTTGTTTTTGTTCTTTATGTTCTTCTCGGTATTTTTTATTAACTTCTAAAATTATTTCTTTATTATCTTCATAATATTTTTTATCTCTTTCTTTTTCTTCTTCTTTTGTTATAATTGGTCTTTGTTTATTTACAAGTATATCTTTATATTTGTCAATATATTCACATTCTTTCTTTAATAGTTCATCTTTTGTATTACAATTAACAGTTTCTAATAAAACAATTTCAACGTTCCCCAATTTGAATAATTCATAACTTGACACATACTTATGATTGTTTTTTAACCAATGATTATAATGACCTTTGTGGGTTGCCAATCTTTGACATAATCTGTCTTTACAAGTTGAACCAACATATATTTTGTCAGTTTGATTACTTACCAATTTATAAATCTTTCCCTTATTGTATCGGTTAATTTCTGTCATTATTCTTTTTTATCTTTTTTTATTTTTAAGTCTTTTATTTTATAATAATTTTTATTAAAATAGAGTAATATATAATGATTGGTGGTGATGTGCCGTTGTCTTCAACTAATTTAAAAGATATGTTTGACGGTGATTTAAAAGTAATGCTTTACAAAGAATTAAAAAAATGTAAAACAATAGATGATGTTTTACATCCTTATAATAGAGTTTGTATTTTATACAATTGGACGCCATCAGTGGGACATTGGACGTGTTTATTTAAAAAAGATAATACTATTTATTTTTTTGATAGTTTCGGGAGTATTCCAGATGGTAAGACTAATTACGGACAAATACCAAAGAACATTAGAAATCATATGGGATTAGAATATAAATATTTGACAAAATTATTATATGAAAGTCCTTATGAAATAGATTATAACCCAATGCCAATACAACACACGAGCAGTTCTACATGTGGGCGTTATTGTGCTTTGAGACTAGCTTTAGATGATATGACAACAGAAGATTTTAATAAATTATTTTCAAATAATAAGAAATTAAATGATGAATTAATTATGAATTTAACAAATGAAGACTAATTTTATTTTATATATTATTTGTATATATAATGTCATCCTATACAAATAATATGAGTATCAGTTATTATAATGCTACATTAACAAATTCTAACCAATTAACATATTCGTCAATTCCAGCAGAATTTAACCAAGTTTTTGATAATTCTTTGATTGATAGTGCTAAAAATTATGATGTTTGCGTAACTCGTTTTTGTCTATCGTCTCAAAGTATCCCATTCTGGGCGTGCCCTATTCAATTGAATCAGCCAGACCCCAACCTAACGCCGTATGGAATCCAATTATCATATAAGTCTCTTAGTAATAATGAAGTATCGTTAGACGATTATGAGTATTTATTATGGAGTGATAGTAATTCGGTTTTACCCCCGCAACCAGTATATCCAGCAGGAAACATAACAAGACAGATTATGACAAATGGTTATTATTTTAGTTATGATAAAATAGAATTTGTAACAATGTTTAACAAGGGTATGTCAAGAGCATTAGCTGCGTTAAGAACAAAATTTATAGCAACCTTCCCAGGTGATGGCGATGTGCCCCCAACAGGAGCACAATATATAGTCATCGGGGGTGATAAAAAAGTAAATCCAGACAACTCATTTCCATTTATGGTTTGGGATGATAGTTTGTCAAAATTTCGACTAGACACCAACCCTTCTATATATTATAATCAAGGCACATTGGCAGAAAGAGGAGTGAAAATTTATTTAAATAATATGTTGTTTCCATTATTACAATTTCCATTTTCAACATCACAATATAACCGTCCCGCGAATATTCCCGATGCTTATTTAATTGTTATTCCAAATAATTTTTTTAATCACGCAAATCCCCCATATAGACCCTCGACCTCACCTTTCTTTACATTATTATCAGTTTACTCAGACCATAACACCTTAGGTTGTTTTTCACCATTACAAAGAATTATATTCACGTCTAACACTTTAACAACTAAACCAGAAAACGTGCAACCCGAAACTGATTTTGCAACGACGGCAAATCCAGCATCAACAAGCAACGTAAACGGACAAAAAATATTGGTTGATTTTGAAGCTGATATGTTTTCTACAAATGATGTGAATAGGGACTTTATACAATTCAATCAATCTGTAAATAATAGCAGATTAATAGGATTACAAAATAGCAGGGATGATATTAAGCAAATGGACGTTAAATGTTGGTGGAGTGATTATAATAATAATATGTATCCCATAGTTTTATACGCAGGACAAAGATTTGATATCAAAATTGCTTTTGTTCCCCGAGACTATGTAAAAACAAATAATTAAAAATTTGATTATTAAAATTTAATTTAATTATAATAGCATTTTAATTTTATATATAATTTATATATATATAATATGTCTCAGGCAGTTCCCGTTCCTCTTCATAAAGTTCTCGTAGTAGATCCCCTATGCGACCAATCAACCGAAGCAATTTTTGCTGTTGAAAAATCGGCATCTATTCAAAATTATTATAACATTTCTTCAACAAATAAAAGTTCTAATAGCATTAGTTGGACTGTAAATTGTAATAGTGAGAATACTATTACTGACCGCGTATGGCTGTTAGATATTAGAGCAAAAATAACCATTCCTTGGAGTGAAAAAACAGCAGCTAACACTATTTGTCTTAGACCAAACGCACTCTCTCTTTGTGCTACTTCTATTGTATTACAACAGGGCAATTCTTCAACTTCTATACAATCATCTCAAATTGCTTCCGCTCTTCAACGTTATGGATTTTATGACAAATATTTAAATTATAGTGAGGCAAACCCCGATTTAGATATGTCAACCCCTTATGTTGCCGGGGATAGTCCTTTTACTCCTCCTAGTAAGATTGTTGGCGGTAAGTATCAGGGACGATTAGCAACATCGTATATTGAAAGTGCGGCTTGGGCGGGAACTACTCTAACTCTTGGTGTTCGATTTCTTGAACCTGTATTAATCCCCCCTCTCCTCTCAGGCTTAGAACAACGCAAAGAGGGCTTGAGACGCATAGCACAATATCAACTCACCTATAATTTTGGCAGTTTTGCTCGTGCTGTTTCTTGCGTTATGACTGATACGGTTTATGTCAATGGTGCTATTTCGGTTCTATTTGATGGTGAATGTAATTTATCATTACTCCAAGCCATTCCATCGCCTCTTGATGTTGGACGAACATTAAGCGTTCAAAGTTTGCCATACGACGAATTTGTCGCCTTTTCATCTACCGAGCAACCTATGGCAATGTCTGCAGTTGACGCAATCGGTGGTGCGGCTGTTCGTTTTTCATCTTCTGTTATTCAGGTTAGTCGAATTCCCGAAGCTATTTATGTTTTCTGTCGTCCTACGGATGCCTTCATGAATTCCTCTCCTCACGTCACTGACACTTTTGCCCGATACGTTCAAAATTCATTGAGCGTAAATTTTAATGGTGTTAATCAGTTTCAAAATGCCAGTGATTTGAGTGTGTATCGTCTATGCCGTCAAAATGGATGTAATATTCCTTGGTCTCAATTTAATTGTTCCGGTATTGATAATGTGGCATATAATGCGACTGGTGCGATTTCTTATAATTCCGGTGTGGGTGCTGTGATTTGCCTTAAACTTTCAAAAGATATCACACTCGATAGTTCTCTTGCCCCATCTTGTAATACTAAATGCAACGTCCAAATTGAATGTTCTTTCCAAAATCCTATTTCTAAAATTGATGCTCCTGATGTTGACAGAAATCCTTATAGAGTTGATAGCATCCCCTTTAATATGTTCGTCGTAATCCATTATAGCGGGGTTCAAGAAACATACGCGTCAAATACTGTTGCTACTACTATCGGTGCTTTGAGTGTCGAAGACGTTTTAACCGCTGTTAAACGCAACGAACGCGTGCAGTATGATGTTATTAACGATGAAGTTTTCGGCGGTGCTTCGTTCTTGGATAAAGTTAAGAAATTCCTAAAAGAAGGTAAATTAACAAACGCACTCAAACAACTCAAACAATATTTTTCTCACCCCCTTACAAAAGAGGTAGGACGCACAGCCAAAGAGTTTCTACGTGGTCGTGATGAAGAAGGCAAATCACAAGCCGCCGATTTGATTGAAGAAATAGGCCTTGGGATGTCAGGCGGCCGTAAGATGACGAAATCAATGTTAAAACGCCATCTATTAAGTTAAATAATTTTTTGAAATATTTATTATTATTTGAAATAAAATAATAATAAAATTAATAATTAAGTTTGTAATGAATTAATATATTCTTGATGTGCTTTTGATTTTTCGTGTCTTAGTTTATCACATTTTCTAAATGATGAACCGCATTCACAATTATATATTTGTTTTCTTTTTTGGTTTATTTCTTCTTTATTTTTTTCATAATATTCTATTCTATCTTTTATTATTTCTTCTTTATTATTTTCATATTTTTCTTTGTCTTTATTTGCTAATATTTCTTTATTGTTTTTACGATATTGTTTCTTTATTTTTAATAATTTCTCTTTGTTATCTTCATAATAATCCTTCTTTATATCTAAAATATGATTTCTATTATCTTTATAATATTGTTTTTGATGTTCTTTTATTTCTTCTTTTGTTATAATTGGTTTAAGTATATTATTTACAAGTATATCTTTATATTTGTCAATATATTCACGTTCTTTCTTTAATAGTTCATCCTTTGTATTACAATTAATACTTTCTAATAAAACAATTTCAACGTTTCCCAATTTAAATAATTCATAACTTGATATATACCCATTATTATTATCTTTTATCCAATCTTTATAGTTTGCTTTATGTTTTGCCAATCTTTGACACAATCTCTCTTTACAAGTTGAACCAACATATATTTTGTCAGTTTCATTACTTACCAATTTATAAATCTTGCCATTATTGTATCGGTTAATTTCAGTCATTTAATAATAATAATATTTTTGTTGCTTCTTTTTAACCTTTTTAATCTTTTGTTTTTTAATGCCCCATCCTGCAAAGTCATCTATATCATTATCCTCATTTTTAGTCTCAACATTTCTACTTAATGCCTGAAACTTTTTATTTGCTTTTATTAGGTCATTAAATGATGGTTCAGCTTTTTTAACTTCTTTTTGAATAATTTTTATTTCTTTTTTTGTAAGTTTTGGAGTTTCTTTAAGTTCATCAAGAAAAGATTTTTTAATTTTTATTTCAGGTTTTTTTACTGGTTTTAATGTTGTTCCTTTTCTTATGCTTTCTAAAAATTTGTCATTTTCATTTTCTTTTGGTTCTGGTTTTTGATATACAACACTTCCGGCAGGTGGTTTCGGTATTAATTCCTTTTGTGGTGGTAATGGTGGAGCAGGGGGAATATTAAATGATGGTGGCAAAGGTGGAGCAGGTGGAATATTAGATGGTGGCAAAGGTGGGGCAGGTGGAATATTAGATGGTGGCAATGGTGGGGCAGGTGGAATATTAGATGGTGGCAAAGGTGGAGCAGGGGGGATAAATGGTTTTGGTGCTGGTGATAATTCTTCGTTTCTTATGTTATCCTTTATATCATCAATAGTTTGTGTGGTTTTAATTGCTCGTGAAATTTCATCGTTTGCCATAGATACAGCTTTTTCAATTGCTTCTGGTGTCATTTTTTTGGGTTTATGTGCTCTATTACCAAACACAAGCCAATCCATAAAATCTTGTTCTTCTTCAAGTGGTTTTTTAGCAAAATTACGCAATTCTTTAAAAATCCAAGACATTAATATATATATATTGAATTTATAATTATAATTATGAAAATATAATATATATGTCAATTGTTTCAAATAAAAGCGGTTCAACACCGATATTTTATTATTCGAAAGTGGGTGCTACAAGTTTAAATGTTGTTGATAATTCATTAGACAGTCTTTATGAATTTCCAAAAGTTGCACCAACTGGGGACGGACAAATTATCGCTTTTGATACAGATGGGTCTTCGTCTTTTGTTGATACAGTCCCGGGAAATCCAAATGCCCTATTAACTGATACACCGTTAATTGTGCCTACACAAGGTTCAGTTATTATTAGCGACGGTTTAACTTCAACAGGGACAAATAAAAGTGAGGACTTAATTATTCGTGATTATGATGGAATAGATGTTTATAAACAGTTAAATTGTAATGGTGGGTTGAATATTCAATCATTGACAACTCTTCCCGTGGTCATGACTTCTGGCACTGATGATTTCACTATTAATAACGGTCAAGGTTCAAGAACAGTTTTTATAAATAGTAATTCTTATGAATTTGACAATAATATCATAAGCAACGAAAATGTTATTTTAAATAACGCAAAAGCACTAACTTTGAATAATAATTTTGATGTTGATAATATTAAATTGTATAAGGATAATGTTTTGAATGGAACTTTTTTTATTGATAACCAATCAGGAACTAAAACAACTTTTAAAGGTGCTAACGGTTATTTTATGGATAATAATTTATCAATAGGGGATAATACAACTACTAAGAAACTATACCTCAATAACGTCGAAATTACCCCTTCCGGTGTGGGTGTTAGTGCTGGAATGCTTCGTGCGTTGTCTTTAAATTTATTAGTGCCAACAGTTGCACAAACATATAATGTTGTATGGTCTAATTTAACAGCAGGAGAACAATTATTATGGAAAGGAGGAGACGCCACAAGTGCCGATCCAATAGCAAGTGCTACAGGAAATTATTGGAGTTTTGTTAAAACAAGTGGAACATCCAAGATTAATTGGACGCCCCCTATTGACCTTTCATCGTTATCTTTTCAAGATTTACAATCAGTGTGGGCGATTGTTAGGATTAATACTACTACCGGAAATTTAACAACAGAAGGTTCGTTATGGTTTCAAATCCAATCTAACAACAACCCCGCAAATCCGCCGGCATATCGCACAAGATGGAATTATAGCAACGCGGCTAATCCTAACTCACAGACAGGATATTTTATAAAATTATTTGCTCTTGACACAATACCGCTTAGCACAAGTGCTTCAAACACTGGAAAAGGACAAGAAAGCACGCAAACCAAATATAAAACGAATCCGTGCGACGTTGAACCAACATTATTTTCTCTCGGTTTAAATAAATTCGTGGTTTCACCATCTGGAGACCAAACATCCGGTTATACACTCGCCCCCGTTCAATCAGTTGGACTCAATACCGCAAGCAATATATTAACATATAATTTTGATGTAATCGCAATGGGTGTAAATAATTATAGATGGAATTTAAGTTTTGCTTAAATTATTTGACATTCATATAATGGAATATACAACCAAACAAATTATTGATTTTGTAAAATATCTAAATGGAAAATATAATGTTTTTAGACGAATATATCAAAAAACATTAATAGACTTAACGAAAAATTATGATGGTTTGAGATTTATTAAACTAAATATCTAAGTAATGAAATATATTTATAATAACCTAATCCTACGATAATTAATGGTTGAGCGTCTTTTACAAGAACCATTAAATTTTTAACGTGATGAGAAATTTTAAAGTCTCTATCTATCATACAGGCGGTGTTTAATAATTCACTTAACATATAATTATGTCTCATATAATTTTTATGATTAGTTTTATTATAATGGGATTAATATTCTCTTGTAAAAAATATGATGATAAACCATTATTTTGTGAGAATTGTAATGTATTAATGGGAAAAATTTATGATTACCAAGACCAAATTAAAGATATGAATTATGCTTGTGATTTACATATCAAAAATAATGAATTACTAAGCAACCAATTAAAATTATATGAGAAGTATTATTAATTAGTTTGTAGGATATATTTGAGTTTCTTTAAATATTATGGCATTTTAACCTACAAATTATTTGTATCCATATTTTGATTTTCTCTAAAATATTATTCCTAATTATGGATACAAAAATCTAATTTCAAAATCTACCCGCAAATTCTAAAATTATGCTGAGTTAATTTGTATTGCTAATTCATTTTTCTTATCTAAACAATAACTTGTCTTTTCGTGATGGCTTTTATGATTTCTTGAATATTCCTTATTACAATAAACACATTCTATTCGTTCATCACCATAACGCCTTATTTCTGTTCTTTTTTCTCTTCTATATTCATACATAGTTCGAGATGGTATCTGTATATTAAACATTGGTTCTAAACTTAAAATAAACGATTTCTCTTTTTTTCTTAATTCAATAATATCGTTGAATTGTGAAGTATGTAATACATCGAATGAAAAATTATTTATTCCGTGTGCTCTAATATACACATATAACGCTTTATTAGAATGTAATGAATTATATTTATGTTCTGCAAATCGTTTATTGACATTTCGTGTTGTTGAACCAACATAACAAACATTATTATTGTTGTCAGTAATCTTATATACAGAACCTCCAAACATTATTATATTAGTTATATCTAATTAGATATTATATTAAAAATCACAAATAAAAATATTCTTATATATTATAATATGTCAAACAAGATAGAAGAAATTATTAAGACGAATTTTAACAAAAGATTATTTGACGATGTAATAGCAGATTTAGCACTACTTTTTTATGTATATAATAAGCATAAAAAAGTCTTAGGGATATTACACGGATATAAAAAACGGATACCATATAGAAATATATATATGAGTGATGATGAGACTATGCCCGGGCATTGTGTCATTTGTTCTAAAAAATGCGATTTAAACGCTGACTTGTGTAATACATGTGATATGACGGCAGACACTCAAAGTGAATATTAAGTTTGATACTCTATATAATCCTCTAATTTGGCACGTTCTCTCAAAAGTGAATTTAATTCATTCCCATCTATATATTCTCTATTAAATAATTTATTAATTTCTCTTATTCTATCATTCATAGCATCAATAGAATTAGATTTATTTTCTTTTAACATAGTCTCTTTTATTTCTTGTTGTTTTTTTGGTTTAGGTTGTGGTTTAGGTTGTGATTTAGTTGTTTTAGATTTTGATTTAGTTATTTTAGGTTGAGGTATAGCATTAGTTAATTGAAAATACATACACAATAAATCAGCCTTTTTAAGTTTGCTTACCGGTATAGATTTATCCAGACTTTTAACGAGTTTTCCTAATTCACCCTTTTTCAATGTAAATACGTTATCAAAACAACTCATAATATTATATATTTAGAAAATTAATATTACCAGAGAATGAAATATGAAAACCAGCTAGGACTATAATATCCATTCTTTAAATTGTGATGATGTCTCAATCTATATAATAATCGTCTCTTTTTATCATTATGGATTTTATCAGGATATAAATTCAATCCAGTCATATCTCTGTAATTCTCGAACCGATTATCGCCAAAGGGCATATATTTAATTTCCCCAGTTTTTCTACTTTTTAAAATTGCGTCATATTTCCTAAATCCCAGTAATTTATATTCACTCATCTTAACATAAACCATTCTTTTATATTAGATTTAGATAATAATTATTAAAAAGTATCAATAGAGATGCCTAAAAATTAATTTTTAGTCTAATTATGCCCTTTATTAATATAAAATTTATGTAAATCTAATATATAAGAATGGAATTAGATGAGATTAAGAAACGATTTCAAACGAAAAGGGATGATTTATCAATTTATACAATCAACATATATATCTCTTGTATTAAAAAATTGCTCGAATTAATGAATGCTGAAAGTGTAAGTGTATTTTTAACTAATCCGGATGAAGTTATAAAGACCTTAGAGAAGCATTATGACAATTTTAATAGTAGAAAGACAAAGATTGGGGCAATTTTAAGTTATATGAATTTATTAAAGAAAACTAAGGCACTTGAAAATGTTAAAAGTAAATACTTAACAAAATGTGAAGAATATAATAATGCTATAAAAAATAAATTACAAACTCACGAAAAGAATGAAAAGGAATTAGAAAGTATAGGAACGACAGAAGACTATGAAAAATTAGAAAGTAAATTATTTGATGCTTTACCAAAGAAATATAATGACATTAATGATTACTTTAAAATTCGTGATTATGTTATTTTCAAGTTGTATCAAGCATTGCCAAGCAGATTGGATTTTGCAGATACGAGGTTAATATACAATACTGATACTATGGATAATGAAGATGATAATTATTTAGTATTGGATAAGAAAAATAAGACCGTAAAATATCATTTGAATAATTACAAGACATCAAAAGTATATGGGAAGAAGATTTTAAATATTGACAGCAACTTATATAATTTATTGATTGAATATAAAAAAGTTCTCAATAAATTCAGTAATAGCAATTACTTATTTCTTAATCAAACAGGGCAAAAAATGACAAGGAATTATTTATCAAAAATATATAAAAAAATAGGGCATCAAAATATTGGGAAGAAAATAACAGTATCGGGAAATAGGCATAAGGCAGTAAGTGATTTAATACCAATTGAGAAGATGAGGGAATTATCTAATAGGATGGGACACGATATCACAGAAGCAGTTAATGTTTATAGCAAAACATAAATATTGTATCCATATTATGCCATAATATTTAAAACTAAATCAAAATATGGATACAAATATAATTAATTAATTAAAATTAATATAATTAATTAGTTAAATTTATTATTATATATATAAGATATAATAATATATGGCATTTGAAGCATTTAAAAATTTTGATTATTCAGGGATTTATATGAGTGGATATTTTAATGAAGCAGGAGAATTGAAAAAAAACACTATCCATCCTAAGAAAGAATTATATGAGAATACAAAGCATTATTATAAACCAATCTTTTTTCGTGGTGAAATGATTGAACCAAACGCAATACAAATTGACACATCTAATATTTCAACAATTGACATTGATAAACCAGAGCAATGTATTATTTTAGACAAACTTAAAAAAGATTGTAAATTTTACATTCAAACTCGAAAAGGTTATCATTTCTATTTTAATAATTGTGATAAGATTATCCAATCTCAAAATGGAAAGAGACGCGTATTATGCGATGTTGCCGACATCAACTGCAACAAATTATATTATTGCCCTAAATATATTGATGAAGATAACAATGAATATTGCTATAAGATTGTCAAGAGTAATAAATTAGTTTCTATGCCAGAATATGCTATTGATTGGTGTAATCAATTAATTAAAAATGCTTATGACAAAAATGAAAAACCAAAAAAGATATTCAAAAAAAATATGGTTGTTATGGAGCATTTGCCAAATGTTGAAATTAATAAATTTACTATTGATACAATTAAACATATTTATGAAATTTATTATAATGCTAATCAATTTGACAAGTTTGATACATGGGGACGTATTGCCTATTTTTCAAGACATCTTAATAACTCATACGAAGTTGCTGAATTATTTGATGAATATTCCCGTAAAGTTAATAAATACAATAATAAACCAAAGCACGAAAATATTAAAATGTTCTATGGTGATAATAAATATAACTTAAATTTTGAACCAGACGGCATATTATTACAATGTTCTAAATTTGATTATGATTATTATGTCAAGCATTTGAGAAAATTAAAGAATGACAAATATGAAAATTTGTATAATCATATCAATTCTCAATTTTTATACACTGATGAGAATAAAAATATTTTTGCTAATTGGATAAAGTCATATAAATGTCTTATGATAAAATCATCATACGGAACAGGGAAGACGTATTTATTTAAAAGATTAATGGACGAATACAAATATAAAAAAATAGTGTTTATTACTTATAGACAAAGTTTAGCATATTCACTCATAGAAGAATTAAGAAATGATTATGGGTTTAAATCTTATCTCGATGAAGGTATTGAATGCTACAAAGAACCTAAAATTATTATTCAATTAGATAGCATTGAGAAACTCACACAAAAATATTTTTTAGAAACTCAATCAAAGAATATTAATAATTATGATTTAATTGTGTTAGATGAGATAGAAGGAATATTAAACCATTTCAATTATGACAAACTTAATCAACATATAATTAATAATACATTAGAACAAATTATATACAAATCAAAAAAAGTGTTATGTCTTGATGGTGATATGTCAAATAGAAGTTATGACTTTATTAACAACTTAGAAATGGATTATAAAATTTATGTCAATTCATACAAACCAAATAAGAAGAATTATATTTTTACAAGTGATAAGCAATATTATAATGATAAGATTGACAATGATTTAAAAGAAAATAAAAAGGTTGTTATTGTTTCAATGAGTGCCAGTGAAGCAGATTATTATGAAAATTTGTATAAAGATACATACAAAGTTATTAAACATACAGGAATAAATAAAAATAAAGAAATTTTAAAAGACGTAAATAATCATTGGGATAAATGCGACCTTTTAATATATTCACCAGCAGTTGAAGCAGGAGTTGATTTTAATAAAAAATATTTCGATTGTTGCTATGTGATATTTTCACAAGATAGCACAACATACCGGGCATTATCGCAAATGATTAATAGAGTAAGATATTACAAAGATGACACAATTATTTGTTATTTCAATGAAGACCAAATTAAATATGACACATTTTTATATCCTTATACATTTGAAGACTTTAAAATCTCAAAATATGGAGATATGGAATTAACAAATTTATTAAACATTGTAATTCATAATGATGTTGAAAGTTATAACACTGAGAATTATTTAATTCCTGCATTCATTGACTTAATACATGGTAAGGGGCACACATACGAGAAATTAGAAAATCCTAAGTTTAAAATATCAACTAAATCGACAGAGCAAAAAATAAAGAATATCAATGATGCTGATGATATTGACACTAATGAATTTAGAACATTATTAGACAAACAACGACGAAACAAAGAAATAACTGAAACCGAACAATATCAAATTTACAAATATCAAATAAAGGAACGATGGATATTAAAAGAATTAGATGAGGAAATTATTGAGAAACATTATAATAAAGAACATATCCAATACAATTTTTTAAATCTAACTCGGGGCGTAAGTATTGAAGAAAAGAATGACATTAAAATAAATACTATCAAAAAGAAAATAGCAAAAGTAAAAGAAATAATAAAGGACATAGGATTTGATTTAGATAATAGAGACATAACAATCAAACACGATGACTTCACAAATAATATTGATAATGTATTAGAAAAGATGAATAAAAAGGAATTCAAAATATTATTTAATCATAACAAAATAACATTTATTAAATCAAGGATATCACAATTTTTTAAGGATTGGGGATTATGTTTTGAGAGTAATGTAAAATCTAAACGCGACGGGGATAAGATTAAGAAAATTACATATCATAAACTTTGTAATATTGATATTATTGACGAATACCTTTTAAGATGTGAGTAAATATTTTGTATCCATATTATGCCATAATATTTTAGAGAAAATCAATTTATGGATACAAAATTATTTAGACGAATTTTAAATAAATAATTAATCAGTTAAAAATATAAGAATTAATATAATTAATTAGAATATAATGACTGACATAATAAGTGATTTTAAAAGTCTTATTGATAAACATATTAATGATAATACTAAAATGCCGGAAGAGATATACAACGAATTTATTGAAAAAATATATAAAGTGAAACATAATAAGTATATGTCAAATTACATAAAAGATAAAGAAACTTTAATGTGTGATTGTGGCGGTCATTACAAAAAGCACCAATACCATATTCACCGTAAGTCAAAGAGACATATTAATCATTTTACAACAACTGAAACCAAAGAAAATTAAATTATATTTGTTATTACTTAAATCATTAATTATTATTGATTTTTCATTTTGAAAGGCGGTAAATTGCTATCACCTTTGATAATTTGTTTTCTTTTAATTTGTTCTTTTAAATTTTTTTTATCTATCTCATCAACTGTTAAGGGGGTCATTTTATTAATTCGTTTCATTGGTCTAAAAACTGGATACTCTTTATTTCCAATATCTTTCCAATCTTCTTTAAACCATCTTTTTAAATTTTTTTCTTTATCATCATCTATATATTTGCCTCCCATAGATTTGTAAGTCTTAACAATAAAACCACTTTTAAAAGCACTTGGCTTCTCATATATTTTGTCAGCATATTCTTTTACAAAATTGTATAATTTTTGATTTGCTATTATTGGCATCTTATAATATTACTTATATAAATTATTGATTTTGTTGTTGAATTGTTCTCAAAAGGTTATGATATTCTAATTGTGATAATGCTGTTTGTTGCTCCATATTTTGCTGGTTCAATATTGCTTGCTCCATCTGTTGTTCTGCATTCATTCTTGCCATTTCATTAAATAATCTATTTCTACTTAATGCGTCTTCATAATTTGACTCATATTCACTTGACACATATTTTCCATTAACTTTTCCGCAACCGCTCATTTCTGGATGTCCCATTCCCATCATTGCTAATAACGGTAAAAATCCGCCTTTAACTTTCTTTCTTCTTCCTTTTCCTATGGATTGGACGGCTGTATCTGCTAATTTTTGAATTCCTGTTTTTGCTAAATCTTTACCAATATTTTTTAATCCTGTTGCGGCTCCTTTGGCAACTCCTTTTATTAAATCTCCGGTAGCATCAAAAAGAGCATCAGTTAAACCAAATCCCCCATAAGGCATTCCATAAGGTTGTATGGTTGCCATTTCTTCAAATCTTGGCATTGGTCTGTCATAAGGTATTATTTGATCGTAAGGCAACATTTTACGTCCTCCTTTCTTTCGTCCATAGCCTTTTGTTTTTCCTAATAAATCCATATTGCCGTGTCCTGCTTTTGTTCTGGGTGCTGTTCCTGTCCTATCCATATTACCCAAACCTAACATTTTAGCGATGTCTTCTCCAACTCTTGATGCTGAACCTAACACGCTATTTCCAATAGTTGCCACTTTTCCGTAAGTTGGCACGGCACCGACTAAACCGCTAATTTTAGGTGTGATGCCTCCAAGCGTCCCCAAAAAATCACTCAAAAAAGCACCTCCTGAAACATCAGCCATATTTAATCCGCGTCCATATTTTTTGGCACGTGATTTTTTGCCACCAAGTCCAGCCATTGCTTTAAGCGGGCCGCCTAAGGCATCTGTAAATCCTGCAACCTTTTCTCCGTCCTTAGATTGCTCCTTGATTAGTTGTCCTGCTGTTTTTCCAAATGATTGTGCCAATCCTGACATATTGCCTAATACCTGCCCGAATGGCCCCATATTATTCATTAACTGCGGAATTCCTGGAATAGAACCCAATGTTAGCATCCAATCTGCGATACCTGCTCCACCATGTATTTTATCCATTATACTATTATAATTTATTTTTCTTTTTCTTTTTCCTTGGCCTTTTTCTTCTGGTTTTGCTTGTCCCATTTGTGCTTCTGTTGCCGGGTCAATACTCATATTATAACCAAATATATCACGAGCATCCCGGATCGCTTTTTTTGCTTCTTCTGTTTTTGCTGATTTTTCATTAAATAATTCATCCGTAGCTCTTGATATAAATTCACTAGCTATTTTTGAAATTGGATGTTGTTTTTGCCAAATTAATTTTCTTAAATCTTCTGTATCCTGTTTGCTAAGTTTTTTTGCTTTATCTTTTATAAATGTTTCCATTATTTTATTATATTCTGCTGGATTTTGTTGTAATTGAAAATTTGTGTCTAAGTCATTGAAATCTTTTAATATATTCAATACTTTTTTCGTCGCAAAATTAGATAAATATTCTTCTTCTTCTTCTTCTGGCGGTAATGCCGACGCAAAACCTTTTTTCGGTATTTTTGGTTCTTGTAATGCCGACGCTAAATTTCCAAATATATCCTCTGCTTCTCTTCTTGCTCGTCTTTCTTCTGCTTCACGTTCTTTTCTTGCTTGTTCTAATCTTTGTTTTTCTAATTTTCTACTTTCTGCCTCTTGTTTTTTCAATTCTTCACGTGCTAATTTTTCCTCTTTTTCTTGTAAAATTTCATTTCCTAATTTTTCATAGAATTGGTCTAATTCATTTTTAATTTCTTCTAATTTTTCCTTAGTTAAATCTTTCTTTTTCATACCATTCTCTTTTAAATATCTTTTTAATATTCTCTCTTTTGCGTCATCCTCCTCATATCTTAAATACATAGTTTTAGCGAATACTGGAAAACTGGCATTTAAAGCAAGATTAACCTCTTCAAAAACTAATGCCGGATTTTGTTTATTTCTAATACCACTATCAATTATTTCCTTTTCATCTTTCAATTTTTCTAATTTTTCCTTTTCTTTTTCTTTCTCATCTTCGTCTTTTATTTTTTTAATTTGTTGTTCTTTTTTAATAATTTGATTTGCTAAATCATTTTTCCTCTGTTTTAGTTCCTGAGATAAATTTAAAAATTGTTGCTTCAATGGATTAAGAACCTCTTTAATTTCTTCTTTGTAAGGTAAATTAAATTTTACCATTTTTTTTGG
>Ga0209400_1001690_pt1 | contig 17362 bp, 18 predicted proteins | sample M_130807_EF_Meta_FD_187313 | JGI IMG/M metagenome (GOLD analysis project Ga0209400, IMG submission 187313) | Freshwater microbial communities from Lake Montjoie, Canada to study carbon cycling - M_130807_EF_MetaG (SPAdes) (version 2) | ecosystem: Environmental > Aquatic > Freshwater > Lake... | reverse complement strand
TTGGGTGGTTGGGTAGGAACGGGTAAGTCCCAAGGACTTTTCTACAAATTGCTTGGCAAAGGCATTCCAATCGATCCCCGGATAGGCAACATGATGGGCATTGAAATTCCCTGTAGCTCCACCAAATTTGGCAGCATAGGGCACCTGAGTGAGTAGGTCGAGCTGGTTGTGGAGGCGCACCACAAAGACCTGCATTTCTTTACCCAAACGGGTAGGAGAGGCCGGCTGCCCGTGGGTTTTTGCCAACATGGGGATAGCTGCCCACTGGGTAGCAAACTCGGTAAGTTGCGCAATGACCAGGTGAAGCTGAGGGAGAATGACCTCCTGAAGCCCTTCTTTGAGCATCAAAGGTGTAGCGGTATTGTTGATGTCCTGAGAGGTGAGGCCAAAGTGGATAAATTCTTTGTAATCGGCTAACCCCAAAGAATCAAACTTTTCTTTTAAAAAGTATTCAACTGCTTTGACGTCGTGGTTGGTGGTGCGCTCGGCAGTTTTGATCCACTCGGCATCTTCAAGAGAGAAATCACTCACCCAAGCGTTCAACTTTGGGTACAGGCTTTTGTCAAAAGCGGCAAGTTGTGGTAAGGGAAGTTCGCACAATTCAATAAAATAAGCGACTTCTACCTGCACCCGATACTTGATCAGCGCAAATTCTGAGAAATAGGCACGAAGTGGGGCAGTCTTGCCGGCATAACGTCCATCTACTGAGGAGATAGCGGTGAGGGCCTGTAGTTCCATAAAATAAAATTTGCTGAGCGAAAAAGGGTAAAATGGGTACGATTTGCCGAGCAAAGGTACGCCTTTGCGGTCAAAATCTTGAACGTAAGGATGGATTTCTATTGCTTCGGTAAACTTCCTCCAATCATTTGGGGTTATCCTTAGAAAATTATCCCACTAAGGTTCGTTTTCTGAGCCAAGGGATTAATTTTGCATCCACCCAACTTTTCATACGCATGTTCAATTTCTTTAAGAAAAAGACAGAAACTAACTCCAGCTACCTTCCTCTCAAAGTCAGAGAGGTGGTGAAGGAAACTTCCGATACTGTTACCATATACTTTGAACAACCTGAACCCTATTTGGAGTACTTGCCAGGGCAATTTTTAACGGTGGTGTTGGACTTGGAGGGCAAAGAACAACGCAGGTCTTATTCCTTGTGCACTTCTCCTTTTGTAGATCCTTTTCCAGGTATTTCTGTAAAGCGGGTTACCAAAGGCTTATTTTCCAATTACTTGAACGATAAGATTTTTCCTGGAAAGACTCTCAACGTCCTCAAGCCGATGGGGAATTTTACCACTCCCTTTCATTCCAAAAATCGCCGTCATTTCTTTCTAATTGCTGGGGGTAGCGGCATCACTCCGATGATGGGATTGCTGAAGTCCGTGTTGGTAAACGAGCCTGAATCACGCATTACCTTGATCTACTGCAGCCGTAAGGAAGAGGAAATCATCTTTGGAGCACAGTTGCAACTCCTAGAAAAAGCGAATGCAGATCGCTTGACGGTTATCCATAACTTGAGTCAACCTGCTGATTCCTGGTCAGGGCTTAAAGGCAGGCTTTCCGCGTCTGTTTTGAAGGAGTTATTTGCACAAGCCGAGTACGAGCCGCGCTATCAGGAGGAGTACTTTATCTGTGGTCCAGAAGGGCTGATGCAAACGACCCAGAATGTGTTGGAGGAACTATCGGTTCCAAGCGAAAGGATTCACAGCGAGAGCTTCTTCTCAGCTGCTGCTGAACAAGCAAAAGTGGAGGCCAAGGCGGGCATCACAGCTGGGCTACTTTCTCGAGACGTAAGCATCTTGGTGGAAGGGGAGGAGCATTTGGTGACGGTAGATCCTGGAAAAACGATTTTGGAAGCCGGTCTAGCAGCAGGTCTCAACATGCCTTACAGCTGCCAAAGCGGGCTTTGTACTGCTTGCCGCGGTCGTCTGGTATCTGGCAAGGTCAAAATGGATGAAGATGCAGGCTTGAGTGAAAAGGAAATCGCAGATGGCTATGTCCTGTGCTGCGTTTCTAGGCCTCAGTCGGAGGAAATTCAAATCCGAATCGAATAATGGAAAAAGAAGAATTGCGCACAATTTACCACCGTACCGAGCGGCTTACTGTGGTGGTGTTACTCCTTGCGCTGCCTGCGTTTGGGATTGTGTACCTATACCAGCAATCCGGAACCTTTTCGCAGACCATACCACTACTTCCAACTTGGGCTCAAAATCTTCTTCTTGGAGCAGGATTTCTTCTTTTGGCCCTACAGTACGGGTTATTTCATCAAAAAATAAAGCAGTCCTTTCAGCAAGAATCGCTTTTGGAAAAGGTGGGTTTGTATGCCTCCGCCACTCGACAGCGTTTTTTGATACTCTTTTTAGTTTCAGTGATCAGTACTGCAGGTCTCTATTGGAGTGGCAGTCCAGGTTTTGTTTTTCTTTTTACGCTGGCACTCGTATTCTTTTCTTTGGGGAAGCCCTCTCCAGATCGAATGGTGCGCTTGATGAAGTTGAAAAAAGAAGACCGGGAACTTCTTACTGAAATTTCCCGGCCTGCTTAGTTGGTTTTGCTTAAGGTCAACCCCGATTAATTTACGATGGTAATGTTGCCTGAGGTGACGTTGCCTCGTACGGTGTTAGCGGCATTATTGTTGATGTCCAAGGATTTTTCTGTGGTAGTATTCCCCACACGAAGGTTTCCTGAGGTCGACTTAAGTGCATAGTTGAAGTCTCCAAGGTTTGAAGGGGTTTGTACGGTAAAGTTGCCCGAGGTACCGTTAAATTGAGTCTTCGATCCTAATCCAGCGTTAATGGCAGTCATATTCCCTGAAGTAATTCTCATCGTACCCAGCTCCTTCACATTTTCCAGTTTGGCATTCCCAGAAGTAAGTTGGACATCCAGTTGGCTTCCTATGTTTTTCGCCGTGAAATTCCCGCTTGTAGAACCATAGTTGACCGTACCCTGAACACCATCTATCGTGCTATTTCCTGAGGTCAATCTAGCGATTACATTTCCAGTTATGGCGTTGGCGATTAAGTTGCCCGAGGTGGCGGTTAGGGTAAGGTCTCCTTTAATCTGAGTCGCAGCCACATTCCCTGAGGTAAGCTGCAGGGTAGTCAGTTTTGATTCCAGATTTTGTATGCTTATTTCTCCAGAATTGCCTCTTACCTGAAGCGCAAGTGCTACTGGCCCGGTGATTTTGAGGTAACCCTTGTTTTTGCTGTTCCAATTGTATTTGCCAGTACCATGCTTGTAGCTGATTTTAAGTACATCCCCTACCGTTACGAATACAATGTCTTGGTCGGTCACATTGGATGCTAGGTAGGCTTCGACTGCTACTTCGGTCGAGGATCCACCTACATAGCTGACGTCTAGCCAACCGCTTTCCACCTCGATTTGGGTGATATTGGGGTATTTTTTGGTGGTATTGACTACTACATTTTGGGCAGTGGCCCAAGTGGTGGAGGCGAGTAGGAGCAAGGCAAATAGACTTGCGTAGGTGTAGTTTTTCATAGCAATTCAGTTAGTCATTTAAAAGTTTGATGCCAAAAGTGATTGGATTCAAAGCGGGTCCTTTTCCTTCTTGGAATAGTTCGTTCAAATCGTAGGTGCTAAAAAAGGTAACGTTCTTGCCGATGCCCACCTCTCCACGGAAACCGTATCGTAGGTTTTCCAAGTAAAGGCCTGTGTTGATTTTTTCTGTTCGATCTACTGCGCGGCCTGATTCTTCGTAAACAAATTTGGATCTACCTCCCAGACGATAGCCTATGTAAGGCCCGGCGGCTAGGGTGAGGCCCTTATCCTTGTTCTTTCCGAGATTTACTTCGAGTAGGGTCATGGCAGTAAGGTAGGAGGCGGACAACTTGCTCTTTACACCTGTAACATCGGTGCGCTCCACAAAGGAAATTTGATCTTGGCCACGCACAGCTTGGAAGTCGCGGTTTTCAAATTTGAAATTGTACCACTGAAAAGCCAATCCAAAATTCCATCTCAACGCTTCGCTTAAGCGGAGCGAAGCCATCGAATTCAATCCTACATTCCAGCTACCCCAACCTTTCGTAGCGTAGGGCTGGTCCGAGGTAGGGAAGCTTCCTTTCTGCAAGAAATTGTTGACACCAAAATCAAGGGTAAAGTTGGTTTTGAATGGAGAGTCCTTTTTTTCCTTTGAATCCGTTTCGATTTTCACTTTGGTATCTAGGCCGGATTCATCCACTAGGACACGCATTTTCCCCACGCGCACTTCTGTTTCTGCACCATTTTCATTGACACGAACTATCTCTTTTACCGAACCATCCTTTTTGTGGATTTCTACGAGGGTTACTTCCCCGGTTTCTTTGTTTTCCTTGACTCCTAGTTCACTGATGATTTGGTTGATATTCATCAACTTGAGCTTTTCAAAATCTTCGGTGGATTGCACTAGAATTACAATTCTGCCAGCTTTGCCAAACTCAATCACCACGCTATCCTTGAGGACGAGTTGTTTTTTATCGAGGACTTGCTCCGGGCGTTCTGCAGCCATGGCCACTTGAACCAGGCCTAAAAAGGCGAGTACTAGAACTAGTTTTTTCATTGTTTTTTGTGTTAGTGTATCGATTGGTTTCGTTTTATTGTTTTTCTGGTGAGGCCTCTTTTCTACTCGTTAGGGAGGAAAAAAGCCGCTCTCCTTTTTCTTGGATGCCTTCAATGCCTTCGTCCAATTTGCCCAAAAGCCCTTCTACTTGTCCGACGGTTTTACCGAGCTCAGTCACTAGGTTTTTTTCTTTTGGAGCAGCTTTTTGGAGTCCATCAGAATAGATACGGATGCGGTAAGTGCCAACTTCCTCTGCTTGCGCTTCATTGGTCGATGGAGTGAAAACTGCATTGGTTTCTGCTAGGGCAGGAGCTGGACTGTGTACTGGTTCAGCGGCATTGGGTACTGCCGCTGCTGTGAAAACAGGAATACTAGCAGGAACTGCCTCGGTTTGTGTAATCACTTCTGCTACTAAGACGGCTGGATTCAGCTGCTGGGTTTTTATTCCAGTTTGAACAGGTTTACTGTTTGAAACAACGCTCCTCACCGAGGACAGCTCTTTTTCAGCTTCAACCGTAGGGGATGGGGTCACTGGAATGGTTGTGCCTACTTCAGTAGTAGTTTCTTGCGCTTCGGCCAAGGGTGCCTGTATTTCGGATTCTTGCTCTGTAGACCAAAATAGGAATGCAGCACCAAGAGCAAGGGTTATCGCTGCCGCAATCGCCCACCAAGAACTTGCCTTTTTTGGAGCTTGCTTGGAATCTAGTTGACTAGCCAAGGTATCCCATGCAGCTGGGCTAGGGGCCTCCTGGTGATTCTCGAGTTTTTCTCTAAACACTCGATCCAATACTTCGTCTGATTTAGCCATGCGTAATTTTGGTTTGGAGTTGAAGACTCGTAATTTTTTCTTTCAGCACGCTTCGTGCGCGGTTGAGTTGTGACTTGGAGGTGCTTTCGGTGATTCCGAGAAGCTCTCCAATTTCGTGGTGTGAATACCCTTCGATCGCAAATAGGTTGAAGACTGTTCGGTATCCCAAGGGCAAGCTTTGGATCAAATCCATCAATTCTGCTACTTCCAGTTGGTTTAGCTCCTCGGCAACAGGCTCTTGCATTTTTTCTGCATCCTCCAGGGAGACAGACAGGCTTAGAGAGCGATTGCTTCGAATGGCCATCAGTGCTTGGGTGACCACAATCCGCTTCATCCAACCCTCAAAACTCCCTTTTCCTTGGAATTGGGAAAGCTTTTCAAAGATTTTCATAAAGCTTTGGATCATCACATCCTCCGCTTGTTCTTGATCCTTGAGGTACCGCAGGCATATCGCCATAAATCTCCTCGAGTAGGTATCGTAGAGCTGACGTTGGGCTTGCCTCTTTCCAGAGAGACATCCCGAGATCAGTTCATCCTCATCGGAGAATTGGGGAGGTAAATGCATTTGGTTTAACTTTCAAAAAGGTAGATGCGCCAGAACAAGGAAAGGTTGCAGGCAGGTAGAAAAGTTTTTCAATTTTCTTTTTTCCTTACTAAAAGATACGAAAGAATCGTGGCGGTGGCTGAATGTATTAGAGCGAAAAAACAAAAAACAGAAGTGCTACGGCAAGGATAAGAATCATCAGTTGTGATTTTTCTTTAAACTCCACGGCAACTTTAGGACGGCGCAGGACAATGATAGCTAGGCCTATTCCAAAAAATTGAAGCAACAGACTGACTCCATTTAGCGGGCCCATGGGGGCGTCCAACAAACGCAACTGCGTGTTGAGCAGGGAGACAGTGCCCAGTAAAATGCCCGTAATTCCAAAAAGGAATGCACGTTGCAGCAGGACGGGTTCAGGTAAGGCGGACCATTTCATAAGGTAGGGGGTAACGCGCAAAGGTAAAGAAAGTACGGATAACAAGAGTATGCTTGGGGAATCTGACTCTTTCCCTAGATTTTTGCTTTTCGAGTATCAAAATAGACTCCAAGTTCCTTTCCAGAAAGGGCATTGAGTGTGAGCTCCTTGGTTAGCCCTCCTTTTCGGCCGATCCAAACCCCATACTGCATGTCGGCATAGCCTTCCATCTCGTGCGCATCAGGATTGATGGAGAGCATGACTCCTTGTTCCATCGCGTAGCGAACCCATCTCCAATCTAAGTCCAATCTCCAGGGATTGGCATTGATCTCGATTACTACCTGCTTTTCGGCACAAGCGTCGATGATGGACTTGTGGTCGATGGGATATCCTTCCCTTCGCAGCAATAACCTTCCGGTCGGGTGCCCCAAAATCGTGGTGAAGGGGTTGTGAATCGCAGTAAGCAAGCGGTCTGTGGCACGCTTGAGGTCCATATTGAGTACCGAGTGGACCGAAGAAACAATAAAATCAAAGCTCTGCAAAACTTCAGCCGGGTAATCCAAGCTGCCGTCTGGAAGGATGTCCGATTCGATGCCTTTGAAGATTCGGAAGGGCGCCAATTCTTGATTGAGTGCATCGATTTCTGCCTGCTGTTTGGCTACTTTTTCGATCTCTAGCCCACCCGCATAGCTAGCCGTACGGCTGTGGTCGGAGATGCCCAGGTAGTCATATCCCAAACCCTTGCAGTGCTCGGCCATCTGACGGAGCGTATGTTTTCCATCGCTGTAGGTGGAATGGTTGTGGAGGATGCCTTTGAGATCACTGTTTTCGAGTAGCGTTGGCAGCGTACCTGACTTTGCCATCTCCACTTCTCCCATGCCTTCACGCATTTCTCGAGGGATAAACTGCATTTCATTAAGTTCAAAAAATTCGGCTTCGCTTTCAAATTTTGATTTCCGAATCAGTTCCCCTACCGTCTCCTGCTCGTTGACCCAAGTACCGAGGTGGGCTTTGGAGGCCACAAAAAGCAATTCCTTGGTAGCAAGCTCATCTAGGCTACAAAAATGAATGACAAGCTGTAGTTCTGGCTCTTCCAATTTTCCTCTCCAAGTCATGGGGCCGGAGTTTGGCTTGTTCCAAACAATTCCCTCAACTTGACTCAAACCAATTTTAGTAGCTACTAGGTCTTCCGAGGCTATCAAAAATTCCCCTTTTGTGAGGATTTCCATTCTTCGTGCAAAGTCGCCCACTACACGCACTTGAGCTTTAGGAATCACTTGCTGTAGTTGCGCTGCAATCCCAAGAATGGTCTCTTCGATATCGGCATAGAGCCACTTTCCGGAAGTGGAAGCCTTGAAAAGCAGGTTTTGAATGATAGTTTCTTGTGTTTTTTCTCCGAAGCCCTTTGTTTGGGCTACTTTTCCACTTTGGGAGGCTTCCATGAGTTCGTGCGTGGAGGTAAGCCCGAGCTCCTTCCACAAGACCTGTACTTTTTTAGGGCCCAGACCTTTCACTTGCAGGATCTCCAAGACGCCCGTGGGAGTTTGCTCCAGCAGCGCATCGAGCGTGGAAAAGCTCCCGTTGCTCTTGAGGGATTGAATTGCTTCAAGGATGCTTTTTCCGATTCCAGGAACCTGCGCCAGTTCCTGCTCGCTCAGCTCCATTAAATCTCCTTCCAGACGCTCCAAGGCATTCAATCCTCCTTGGTAACTTCTAATTTTAAAGGGATTTTCCTCATGAAGTTCCATGAGCTGAATGCACAGCTTGAGTCGGTTTAGAATAGCCTTGTGGTCCAAAATTTTTATTTTTTAGCGGGTTTTCAACACAAATGTTGACAAATATAGTTTCAATTTAAACGCTTGAGAACTAACTTACCTGTAAAGACGTACCAATTTTCAAGAAGTTGTGAAAGGTTGAAAAAGAAAAAGTATGCAGTATTGGATTGTAAAAACTGAGCCCAGCACCTATTCTTGGACCGATTTGGAAAGCAAAGGGGAGGATACCTGGGATGGAGTGCGAAATTATCAGGCTAGAAATTTTTTAAAGTTGATGCAGCCTGGAGACCTTGTTTTGCTGTACCATTCGGGTGCCGAAAAAGCGCTGGTAGGCCTGGCGCAAGTGAGCCAAGAAGCCTTTCCTGATCCCCAGGATGAAGCTTGGGTCGCAGTGAAACTCAAAGCGATTCAGCCCTTATCCAACCCAGTAACTTTAAGTCGACTACAAGCCGAACCCAGCTTAGCTGAAATTTCCCTTCTCAAGCAGTCCCGCCTATCCGTACATTCCCTCAGCGAAGCAGCGTACCAGTTGATCCATACCTTAAGTTTATGAAAAGGTTTCTACTCGTCTTATTTTTAGGGCTCCTTGCCTTGCCTGTAGCTGCCCAACTGCAGTTCAAGGAGCGGATTGAGATTCCTGCAGATTCGTTTGAACCAATCTTTGAATTGATGCGAATCCCTTCAGGGCTTGTGGCTTTTCGCACTTTCCAGCCAAGAAAGCTAAATGAAGATCTTGTATTCGAGTATTACATTACTACCGAGCTACTCCAATCCGAACCCATCAAGGAGGTCAAGATTAAGAAAGGTTTTGACATGATTGGCTACGATGTGGATGAAGATCAGTTGTATGTATTGTTTGCAGAGGGAGATGAGGCTGCGGCAGAAAAATACGTGCTGCACCTAGATCTAAGCACCCAAATAGGGGTGGAGTATGCAGCGGACAATTTGCTTCCTATGGACCTCGTGGAATTTTTGGTACTGGACAAAAAGGCAATTTTTATGGGCAATGCCGACGCTCGTCCGGTGGTGCAGATTCTGTCTTTGGAAGAGAAAACGGTCCAAACCGTGCAGGGGATTTATGGCAACGAAACCCATGTGGTCCAGATCCTAAAGCTTCCCGAGCTAGAGGGACTGGAGGTAGTTATTCGTCGGAGAGGACCATTCAAATCACAAGACACGTTTATCCTAACTTTTGACTTGCAGGGTACACTCTTGCGCGAGCTCAAGGTGGCTCTATTGGGTGATCCAGATGAGGAAATACTGGATGGATTGCTCCTTGCTGGTGCAGGATATGGGCAAACCTTAATTGGAGCCTACGGCAAAGAAGTGCGAAATTCCTACAATGGGATGTATTTGGCGCAAATCAATGAATTTGGTGAGCAAAATATAGGGCTGTATAACCTGGCCGATTTTCCTAATTTTTACACGTATTTGCCCGAAAAACAGCGTCTAAAGCAAGAAGAAATCCTTGCGGACCAATTTGAAAAAGGTAAAATTCCTTCCATCCGTAATGCCTATGCGATTCGAGATGTCAAGGAATTCGAGGACAGGTATTTGATCTATTTCGATCAATTTTCAGTGTCAAGTTCCCGCGGACCAGGTACAGTAGCACCCACTTTGCCTTCACAGCGCTACCGCTACGATCGATCGAACCGCATGGGTTATATTCCCTATTACATGGATCCCTATAATTCATTCGGAGGACCCATCCAAACCTATACCCTAGTCACAGAATACACCTATCGTTCTGCCCATTTTATGGAAGTAGCAAAAACAGGGCAGGTCATTTGGGATAATTCCGCCCGATATGAGGATGTCAATACGACGTATCCGGAGCCCTTTGCGGAGGTTTCGGTGCAAGGGGAAGATGTATTTCACCTTTACCTCGTCAACGATCAAATCAAACTCAGCTACTTCAAAAATGGAGAGCGACTGCTTGAAAATCAAACGATACCCTTGGAACTTGACGAATCGAAGGGAACCATACAATTCACCGATTTGGGATCGCTCCGACTGCTGCATTGGTATGGGCCTTACTTTGTGTTGTCAGGACTGCAAAAAATCCGCTTTACAAACGAACAACAAAGAGAGGAGGTACGAGAAGTGTTTTTTATCCAAAAATTACTGTTGAACGGGGATTTGTATGTGCCTAATGCCGACTTAAACTAGTTTATTTTCTATATTTACCGCAAATTTAATCCATGCAAAAACGGCTAGTCCTCGATCAGCAGCAGATTGACATCACACTGAAGCGGTTCTGCTACCAACTTATCGAAAATCACGACGATTTCGAAAACACGGTTTTTTTGGGATTACAGCCGAGAGGCACCTTGCTTCTAGACAAAATTGTGGCACTACTTAAAGAAATTTCTGGAGTGACGGTTCCTTCGGGCTACCTAGATGCCACCTTCCACCGCGACGACTTCCGAAGAAGAGACTTTCCACTGAAGGCCAACGAAACCAAAATCGATTTCTTGGTAGAAGGAAAAAAAGTGGTGCTCATCGACGATGTATTGTACAAGGGCAGATCAGTTCGTGCAGCGATGGATGCCATGATTGCCTTTGGAAGACCCCTGAAAGTGGAATTAATGGTTTTGGTAGATCGCAGGCTCACCCGAGATTACCCGATTTTGCCGGATTATTGCGGCGTAAAAGTCAATACGTTAGATAGTCAATATGTAGTGGTAGAGTGGGTGGCTCAGGGAAATCCCGCGGATGCCATATGGATCACAGAGAAAGTAACGAGCTAACTATGTCGCAACTCAGCACCAGGCACCTTTTAGGCATCAAAGAACTCAGCGAGACGGACATCCGACTTGTGCTAGAGACCGCCACCAATTTTAAGGAGGTGATCAACCGACCGATTAAGAAAGTTCCTTCCCTTCGTGACATCACCATTGCCAATATCTTTTTTGAAAACTCCACCCGCACCCGTCTCTCCTTTGAACTTGCAGAGAAGCGACTTAGTGCAGATGTAGTCAATTTTTCTTCTTCCAATAGCTCTGTCAAAAAAGGAGAAACCTTAGTTGATACGGTAAATAACATTTTGGCCATGAAGGTGGACATGGTGGTGATGCGCCATGCCAGTCCAGGAGCCCCGCATTTCCTCTCCAAAAATGTACCAGCCAATGTGGTCAATGCTGGAGACGGCACGCATGAACATCCTACGCAAGCACTCTTGGATGCCTTTTCCATGCAGGAAAAATTGGGAGACCTCACTGGGAAAAAAATAGCCATCATCGGCGATATTCTCCACTCTCGAGTGGCGCTTTCCAATATTTTCTGCCTTCAAAAACTAGGCGCGGAAGTTCGTGTATGCGGACCGGTAACGCTCATTCCGAAGTACATTGAAAGCCTTGGGGTGAAAGTGGAGTTGGACCTTCATAAGATCTTGGATTGGTGCGACGTCGCCAACGTGCTCCGAATTCAGTTGGAGCGTCAGCAGATTAAGTATTTCCCAAGCCTTCGCGAGTATTCCTTGTACTACGGCATCAACAAGAAGCTGCTGGATAGCCTCAACAAGGAGATTGTAGTCATGCATCCAGGCCCTATCAATAGAGGGGTGGAATTGAGTTCCGATGCAGCAGACTCTTCGCACTCCATTATACTAGACCAAGTCGAAAACGGGGTAGCGGTGCGTATGGCAGTGCTTTATCTTTTGGCTGGGGCTAAGGGATAAGGAAATATTAGCGTAAGATCGGGCTTCACTAAACTTTTAGGCTAAGGATTTAAATTTATAAGCCCCCATTTTTAGATTGAATAAATGAATACGTCTACACAGCAATGCAAACACTAGGGATATGTTAACGGTCACGCAACTCACCAAAGTATACAACAAACAAGCTGCTGTCAAAGAGGTGAGCTTTCACCTCGATGGGGGAGAAGTGGTAGGCTTGTTGGGCCCCAATGGAGCAGGGAAAAGTACCACCATGAAATGCATTGTGGGTTTGCTTCGCAAAACAGAAGGAGAAATTCAGATTGGCGGTTATGACCACCTGTCGGTAGAAGCCAAAAAGTTGTTTAGCTACATTCCTGAAACTCCCTATGTCTACGATTTATTGACCGTTTGGGAGCACATGCAATTTGTGGCGCAGGCCTATGGGGTGAAAGATTGGAAGCCTAGGGCTTTGGAATTGTTGGAATTGTATGAGTTGGAGGATAAGCAGAAGAAATTGGGTAGAGACCTGTCCAAAGGGATGCGTCAAAAAGTGTCCATCTGCTGTGCCTTGCTTCCTGATCCCCAACTTCTATTTTTTGATGAACCCATGATTGGCTTGGATCCCAAAGCAATTAAGAATACCAAGAACCTATTCAAAACCTTGAAGGACCAGGGGAAAACCATCCTAGTTTCCACCCACATGATTGAGGGGATTGAATCGATAGCCGATCGAATTATGATTATGAAGGAAGGCCAGATTATTGGCAACGACAGCATTGCCAACTTGAAGTTGCAGGCTGAATCTGGATCTGGTTTGAGTTTAGAGGATTTGTTTTTAGAATTGACCAAAGATGAATGAGGTTCGCCTACTCCTGAAAAAGGATTTTTTGATTTTCATCAATAACTTGTTGTTGATTCTACGGAACCCGCTTCGCTTGATTCCTTATGGAATTGCTGCGGGTTACTTTGCATTTATGTATTCCCAAGGGATTGCAGGATCTGAGAAGGTGACCTCTCAAGTGGATTTGGATGCGGCTGGAGAAGTGGATTTTACACAGCAGAACATTATTGGGGCATTGACCCTCTTGGCCTTGGTTTTTTTTATTTTCCAGTTGTACCGGGCTACGAAAAACAACATTACCTTTTTCAAAATGGCAGACGTGAACCTATTGTTCACTGCCCCTGTGAAGCCAGAGAACATATTAATGTATTACATGGCGCGCTCCATTTTGCCTGCCTTAGGGGGTTCATTTATCTTTTTGGTGTACAGTGGAGGCCAGCTTGCAAGTGAATTTGACTTAACCTTTCTGGGAGGATTGTTTTTGTTGCTGGGTTTCGCTCTTTTCTTCTTCCTCATTTCCCCAGTTCGGTTTTTGATCTACACCCTCCATACCCGATTTGGGATTTTGGAGCAGTTGCGGGTGGGAGTTTTAGTACTTGGGGTGGTCCTAGCTCTTCTGATTGTTATTCCTGGGTTTATGGCACCGGTGTTTTGGAAGGGGATGTTCTCGTGGATTACCTCCCCTTGGTTTAACCTATTTCCAGTGGTGGGCTGGAGCAGGGGCATGATGTCCTATTTCTTGGAGGGGAATTGGATCTTGTCAACCGCCTATTTGCTGCTGTATGGGATTACCTATTATGCAGTAGTCAAGTTGGTGATTCAGTATTCTGGGCATTATTACGAAGATGTTTTGGATGCAACCCAGAACAATGAAGATCGACTGGAAAAGGCAAAAGGAACGAAAGAGGTGACAGAGGATGCCTACAGTCTAAATTCCAAAAAGCAATTGGCACTCCCTGAATTTGGTTTGGGAGCCAAGGCCCTCTATTGGCGGAATTATGTGCAAAGCAGCAGGCAGGACATTCACCCGCTAATTGGACTCTATACCGGCGGAATGGCCGTATTGGGAATTGTACTTGCAGGCTTGGGACACTTTGACTGGTTTTCGCACCAAGTGCTTTACTTTTACCTCTTGTTTTTGCTCTTCTTTTATTTCATGGCGGGCATTGGAAGGGCCAATATTGGGGACCTGAAGAAACCATGGTTTATTTTAATTCCTGCTAGTTGGTCTTCGAAATTTTGGAATATGATTAAGCTGGATCTCGTGCAAACGCTGATTTTTGCCTTGCTGCTGATCGTTCCTTCCGTGGTAATTGGGGACTACAATTATTGGTTGATTCTGCTATTTCCGGTGGGACTGATTTTCTCCTATGTGATTGGTCTAGGGGTCAATCTAATTCCTCAGGTGGGATTGGATGAGGGATGGGACCGAATCTTGATCAAGCCCTTGATGATTGGTGGAATCGTACTATTTGGGATAGTGCCTACCTTATTTTTCTCGGGGCTGCTATTCGGTGTAACAGGAAAGTTTATTTATGGATTTGGGGCTGCCGTGCTGGGTTTAGGCTTGGTAGCTGCTATTCTTACCCATGTGACTTTGGATATATTAAAGCGATTGGAATTCAAGGAGTTGTAAGTTTTACTCGCTGCGAAGGTTTCTAACTACAAGCGCTTTGGAAAACAGGTACGGAGGATAGGGATGATTTTTTTTTCAGTTCCTAATTTAGAATAGGCGGGACCCGAGAAATTCATTTATTTTTGAGGTATCCAAATATAACCTCACCATGATTTACAACTCCATTATCGAAACGATCGGGAATACCCCGATGATCCGCCTCAACAAACTTTCTCTAGGTATCAAAGGAGAGGTCTTGGTCAAGGTGGAATACTTTAACCCAGGCAATTCGATGAAGGACCGCATGGCGGTGAAAATGGTGGAGGATGCGGAGAAGGCGGGCTTATTGAAGCCAGGAGGAACTTTGATTGAAGGAACTTCTGGAAACACGGGCATGGGCTTGGCTCTGGCAGCTGTTGCCAAGGGCTACAAGTGTATTTTTACGATGGCCGATAAGCAGTCCAAGGAGAAAATAGACATCCTTCGTGCGGTAGGTGCTGAAGTAGTCGTATGCCCTACCAATGTGGCTCCTGAAGATCCCCGTTCGTATTATTCTGTGGCGCGAAGATTAAATAAGGAGATTCCGAATTCATTCTACCCCAACCAGTACGACAACCTATCCAATGCCCAAGCGCATTACGAGACCACTGGACCAGAAATCTGGAAAGATACCGAAGGTAAAATCACTCACTATGCTGCGGGTGTAGGCACTGGCGGTTCCATGTGTGGCACAGCCAAGTATTTGAAAGAACAAAACCCTAACCTGATTACGGTAGGTTTGGATACCTACGGTTCCGTATTCAAAAAGTACAAGGAAACAGGAATTTTTGACGAAAAGGAAATCTATCCTTACCTCACTGAAGGAATTGGAGAAGATATTCTACCAAAAAATGTGGACTTTTCTTTGATTGACCACTTCATCAAGGTAACAGACAAGGATGCTGCGGTAATGACTCGGCGTCTGGCACGTGAGGAAGGACTTTTTGTAGGCTGGTCCTGTGGATCGGCAGTGCATGGAGCCTTGGAGTATGCGAAGGAGCACTTGAAAGAAGGAGATGTCATGGTGATTATTCTTCCAGATCACGGTACCCGCTATTTGGGTAAAGTGTACAATGACGAATGGATGCGTAACCATGGATTTTTGGAAGACAAAACGTACTCCACTGCTCGGGATATCATTGCGCAGCGAAGTGGAACGTACCAGCTCCTTTCTGTGAACAAATCCGACACGGTGAAAGAAGCCATTGGATTGATGAATGGGAAAAGTATTTCTCAGATTCCTGTGTTGGATGGGGAAGAGGTGGTCGGTTGTTTGACAGACAACAAGCTTCTTTCGAAGATCATCGATAATCCACTGTTGAAAGATGCTACGGTTGCCGAGGTGATGGAAGGTTCCATGAAGTTTGTGGCTTTGGATTCCACCTTAGACGTACTTTCTTCCATGGTAGAAAAGGAAAAAGCCGTTCTGGTTCGTGACTCAGCCGACAAAATTCATATCATTACCAAGCACGATATTTTGGAGGCTTTTAGCAAATAAATGAAAGTAGACCGCCTGCTTACGGTACCTGTAGCGATAGATATCAAGGCTGCTTTTGTACGAGCCTGGGAGCTTTACAAGACGCATCCGTTTTTCTTTTCCATGTACATGCTGTTGATCCTATCCATTCAAGGCATGGTGGTGATTTATGCGCAGACGTACATGATCGTCTACAGTACCTTGCTTGCTCCACCTTTTTATGCGGGTTTTTACTTAGTTGCCAATAAAATGAGTCGTGGGGAGGAAGTGGTTTACCCTGATTTTTTTGCGGGCTTTCGCTTTTGGATCTCTTCCGTAATTATTTCCTTGCTCAGCCAGGTGTTAATTGCCGTGGGCTTGATTGCCTTGATTTTGCCAGGTATATATCTTGGAGTGGGGTACTTGTTTGCGATTCAAATGGGCATTTTTGGGGGGATGGATCCCTGGTCAGCCATGGAATGGAGTCGAAAACTTATCACTCGTAACTGGTGGCAGTTTCTGGTCTTGGTTCTGATTTTTATTGTACTCAATGCAGCGGGGATTTTGCTGGCTGGAATTGGATTGGTGGTGACACTGCCACTTACTTTTCTGGTGCTTTACGTGCTGTTTGAGGACCTCACGCGGGAGGTATTTTCAGAGGAAGAAGCGCTTCCTACTACTCATGCGTGAGGATCATTGCTTCTAGTCTATTTCTGCATTTTTCAGCAAAGGCATCCACTTCGTTTTGGGAAGAAGTAGTTGGTGGAAAGAGTGGCTTGGAAAAGTAAACGCTAATTTTTCCTGGCTTGAGCAATATAGAACCCCTTTTCATCAATTTGTCTGCGCCAATTACAGCCATTTCCATAATGGGAGTTTGGGTTTCTATTGCCAACCGAAACGCTCCTTTTTGGAAGGGGAGTAGGGTTTGATCTGTATTGTTTCGAGTGCCTTCAGGTGACACAACTACCGAGATGCCTTGATTGAGGAGGACTTCCAATTTTTCCAAGCTTTTGTGTCTGGACACTGGGTTGCTTCGATCCACCCAAATTGCCAGTTTGCTCACTACCGTACTAAAAATAGGGATGTTGGAAAGTTCCTTTTTTCCGATTGCTCTCACGTAGTGAGGAATCACCATGGGGAGGAGCGGAGCATCCAAGTTGGACCGGTGGTTAAATATAAAGATGTATGCTTGCTTGAGGTCGAGGTGTTCCTTGCCATGGACCTCGAACCGAATTCCTGATAAAAACGCCCAGGTTCCTATCCAAATACGGATAAATACGAAGGAAATTTTGTCTCCTCGGGGGTGAATAAGCAAGGGAATTAGCACAAATAGGCCCACCAACAGCATGAGCACAAAAAAAAGTAGTGCTGAATAGATGGTATAGATCCATTGAAAGGCCTTGAACATTTAAAATTCTTTAGTAGATTTGAGTTCGTAAAAAATCTTTCACTCTTTGCTTGCAAGCCCCGATTTCGTGTCGGGGCTTATTTTTTTGAATTCAATTTTAGGGTGAATCCTACAAAATACCAAGCTGAAAGCTTTGGTACATACGTGCTAATTTTCTTTCGGTTTTATTTCCATTTCAAGAAATCCCTTACCTTTGCAGTCCATTCGAGTGAATGGGGCGCTTTGGAAGTTCCAAGCGTTCAGTATTAACCCAA
>Ga0209400_1001682_pt1 | contig 17412 bp, 19 predicted proteins | sample M_130807_EF_Meta_FD_187313 | JGI IMG/M metagenome (GOLD analysis project Ga0209400, IMG submission 187313) | Freshwater microbial communities from Lake Montjoie, Canada to study carbon cycling - M_130807_EF_MetaG (SPAdes) (version 2) | ecosystem: Environmental > Aquatic > Freshwater > Lake... | reverse complement strand
ACGAACAAATATTAGAGATTTGATTTCAAAAGGTAATACTGCAATTGACAATCTGCTTCAAGTTGCTACTGCATCAGAACATCCAAGAGCATATGAAGTTGCCGCTGGGTTAATTAAAAACTTAGCAGACTTAAATAAAGATTTGTTAGAAATTCAAAAACGTAAAAAAGATTTGGATCCAACTCAAGTAAAAAACACTTCGACCACGAATATAGATAAGGCTGTATTTGTTGGATCAACAACTGAACTGGTTAAATTTTTAAAGAATAATAAATAGGATTACTATGGAACAACTTATTCAACAACTTAAAGTAATTTTAGGTACAAACTTTGCATTGTATTTGAAGTCACACAATTTTCATTGGAACATTGAAGGTTCTAATTTCCCTCAATATCATTCTTTCCTTGATGGGTTCTATAATGATGTGTGGGCACAAACAGACGACATTGCAGAAAAACTTCGCCAGTTAGATGTTTATGTTCCAGGTTCAATGGCACGATTTTTAGAATTGGCAGACATTGAAGAATCAGTTAATGTTCCAACGGCTCTTAGTATGTTATCACAATTAAAGACAGATAACGACAGATTTATTATTCATCTCCGTGCAGGTATCGCAGCCGCAGAAAACGCAAACGAACCTGCGGTATCAAATTTCTTACAAGACCTTCTTGGTGCTCACCAGAAGAAAGCATGGATGTTAAGAAGTATCGTTAAGTAATTATGGATGCTGGTGGATACCTTGGCAATGCAAATTTAAAAAGAACAGGTGTAGAATTATCCTACACTGAAGAGCAAGTTGCCGAAATTATAAAATGCACTGAAGACCCTGTTTACTTCATCAAGACTTATGTTAAGATTGTTAACGTAGATAGGGGTCTTATACCATTTGAAATGTGGCCATTCCAAGAAGAAATGGTACACACGTTTCACGAAAATCGTTTCTGTATCGCAAAGATGCCTCGACAGGTTGGTAAAACAACTACGACTGTCGGTTTTATGCTTTGGTCTGTACTGTTCCAAGATGACTACAGTATCGCTATTCTTGCAAATAAGGGTTCTCTTGCTCGTGAAATTTTAGGTCGTATTCAATACGCATATGAATATTTACCATTGTGGTTACAACAAGGTATCATTACTTGGAATAAAGGTAATATTGAGTTAGAAAACAAGTCAAAGATTGCTGCGTTTGCAACATCAGCCTCTGGTGTTCGTGGTGGTACATACAACTTAATTTTCCTTGATGAATTTGCTTTCGTTCCAAAGAACATGGCAGATGAATTCTTTACGTCAACATATCCTGTTATTTCATCTGGTAAAACTTCAAAAGTTATTATCGTTTCAACGCCATATGGATTGAATCACTTTTATAAGATGTGGGTGGATGCAATAGAAGGTCGTTCTACTTACAAATCACTTGAGGTGCATTGGTCGCAAGTACCAGGTCGTGATGCGGCTTGGAAAAGTGAGACAATACGAAACACTTCCGAAGAACAATTTCGACAAGAGTTTGAAACTGAGTTTATTGGTTCATCAGCAACATTGATATCTGGTGCTAAACTGCGTAGTTTGGCATTCCATAATCCAATTTCTTCAATTGACGGATTAGATATATATGAAGAACCTATTAAAGACCATCTCTATATTGCTACGGTAGACTGTGCTGAGGGTGTCGAGCAAGACTATTCAACCATTAATGTGTTGGATGTATCTCAAACACCATACAGACAAGTCGCTAAATATCGTAATAATAAACTACCTTTGTTGTTTTTCCCGACTGTAATCTATTCGATTGCAAAGAAATACAATGAAGCATATGCTTTGATTGAGACAAATAATATCGGCCAACAAGTGGTTGATATTTTACATTATGATTTAGAATACGAAAACATTTATAAACTAGAACACCATCACATTAAGGGTCAAAGTATATCTGGCGGGTTCAAAAGAGCTGCAGCTTTCGGTATCAAAACAACAAAGTCAGTTAAAAAAATTGGTTGTGCCAACTTAAAAACATTAGTTGAAAACGACAAACTGATTGTAAATGACTTTGATACTATTGCTGAAATGAATACTTTTGTCCGAGTCCGTGACAGTTATGCTGCGGAAGAGGGTAATAATGATGACTTGGTAATGGGTCTGGTTATTTTTGCATGGTTGACAGCTCAAACATTCTTTAAAGACAGTACAAATATAGACATTCGTAAATTGATGTTGGCAGAACAGAATATGTTAGTTGACGAAGATTTAGCGCCAGTTGGTATATTTGACGATGGGTTAAAAGAAGAAATTACCATTGATAGTAGAAATGGGGATGTTTGGACTGAAAAGGGATATACATCTTCCGCAACTTTCTAAAAAACTAAATAGACAATAAAAGAAAAATTGACTCACAACTAAAGGAGAAATCCAATGGCATTTCAGCTCTCACCAGGGGTAAACGTATCAGAAATCGACCTGACTACAATTGTCCCTTCAGTCGCTACCTCAATTGGCGCATTTGCGGGACCGTTTGCGTGGGGTCCAATCGGTGAAATTATTACAATCTCTGACGAAGTTCGTCTTGCCGATACATTCGGTAAGCCAGACTCAACAAATTATGAATATTGGTTCTCAGCATCAAACTTCCTAGCATACACTTCCAACTTAAAAATTGTTCGTGCTGCAAACATCACAACAACAAGAAACGCAACCGCTAATGGTGCTAATAATGTTGCACTTATTAAGAACGAAGATGATTGGTTAGATAACTGGTCTTCTGGTAATACCGTTTACGGTGTTGCTGCGGCTCGTTATGCAGGTGCAATCGGTAACACATTAAAAGTTTCTATTGCCGATGCAAACACTTATTCAACATGGACATATTCAACACAGTTTACTTCAGCACCAGGCACATCTACCTATGTTACAAACAAAGGTGGTACACTTGATGAAGTTCACGTTATTGTTATAGATGAAGATGGACTATTCTCTGGTACAAGGGGAACAGTCCTTGAAAAATTTGGATTTGTATCCAAAGCTTCTGATGCAAAAGATGATTCTGGTAATGCAAATTACTATAAACAAGTATTGCAAAGCAAATCAAAATACGTTCACTGGATGTCACATCCAACCACACTTTCAACAGGTACTTCATGGGGTTCTTCTGCAAATAACACAGCCTTTGCAAACTTAACTTCAAATGTAACAGTATCATTATCTGGTGGTGTTGACGGAACAATTTCTACCGCAAACGTAATTTCAGGTTATGACTTTTTTGATGCTGCTGAATCAGTAGATATCGCATTAGTTGTTTCTGGTCCTGCTGATGCAACAGTTGCCGTTGATTTGATTTCAATGGCAGAATCACGCAAAGATTGCGTTGTGTTCTTGTCACCAGCAAAATCAGCAGTTGTTGATAATGCTGGTAGTGAAACAACTGCTATTACAACATATCGCAATACATTGACAAGTACTTCATATGCTGTACTTGATTCTAACTGGAAATACCAATACGACAAGTATAATGATGTATATCGTTGGGTACCATTAAATGGTGACGTTGCTGGTCTATGTGCTCGTACAGACCTTGAAAGAGACCCATGGTTCTCACCTGGTGGTTTGAATCGTGGTATCATTAAGAATTCTATCAAACTTGCATGGAATCCAACTAAGACAAACCGTGATGATTTGTATGTTAAAGGTATCAACCCTATCGTAACCTTCCAAGGTGAAGGTACAGTATTGTTTGGTGACAAAACCTTACTATCTAAACCATCTGCGTTTGACCGTATTAATGTTCGCCGCCTGTTTATCGTACTTGAGAAAGCAATTGCAAGAGCAGCTCGTTTCTCAATGTTCGAATTTAATGACCAATTTACAAGAGCACAGTTTGTCGCACTAGTAGAACCGTTCTTGCGTGATGTACAAGGTCGCCGTGGTATTACTGACTTCCGTGTTGTTTGTGACGAAACCAATAATACTGGTGAAGTTATTGACCGCAATGAATTCATTGGTGACATTTATATCAAACCTGCTCGTTCAATCAACTTTATCCAACTTAACTTTGTTGCAGTACGCACAGGCGTATCCTTCGATGAAGTCGTTGGAAAGTTCTAATAAATAGAGAAACAGGAGAAAACAAATGGCATTTAATGTAAATGATTTTAGAGCTCAGATGACAGGGGACGGTGCTCGTCCTAATTTATTTGAAATCTCTATGCCGTTCCCTGCGTTCTCTGCGCCAGGTAACGCACAAACTAAACTCACATTTATGTGTAAGACTGCACAATTACCTGGCGCTACGCTAGGTGTTGTGCCAGTACAATATTTCGGTCGTGAACTGAAATTTGTTGGTAACAGAACTTTTGCTGACTGGACAATTACAGTTATTAATGATGAAGACTTTGTTATCCGTAACGCCTTCGAAAGATGGATGAACGGTATCAACAGTCATAATCTTAATGTGCGTAATCCAATTGCACTTGCACCATTAGGTTACTCAGTCGATGGCTCAGTCACTCAATTTGGTAAACAAGGTAACTCATTGAAGAAGTATAAGTTTGTTGGTTTATTCCCAACAGATGTAACTCCTATTGATGTTGATTGGGGTTCTAACGATACGATTGAAGAATTCAGCGTCACTCTCACTTATCAATGGTGGGAATCAGTTGACGATGGTGTTGTGTAACGAGAAGGGCTTCGGCCTTTCTCATTTTTTTATAGGATGATAATTTATGGCAGTTAAGCTGTTTGGCTTTACACTCGGCAAAAAGGACATAGTTCAGGTTCAAGCATCTGAACAGCCTTCGTTCGCCTTACCAACCGAAGCATTGGATGATGGTGCTATTACCATCACGCAAAATGCACACTATGGCACATACGTTGACCTAGAAGGTTCTGTTCGTAACGAAATAGAACTTGTTACACGTTATCGTGAAATGGCTAATCATCCAGAGTTAGAGATGGCAATTGATGATATTGTCAATGAAGCTATTACACATGATGTGTCTGGTAAAACAGTTGATATTGTCTTAGATAATCTCAAACAACCAGAAACAATTAAGAAAAAAATTATTGAAGAATTCGATACAATTTTAAAATTGTTAAACTTCGGTAATTTATCAGATGACCTTTTTAAGAGATGGTATATTGATGGTAGAATTTACTATCATATTGTTGTTGATGAAACAAAACCAAAAGAAGGTATACAAGAATTAAGATACATTGACCCACGTAAGATTCGTAAGGTCCGTGAAATCAAAAAAGACAGAGACCCAAAAACTGGTGCTCAAGTTATTGCTTCTATTGCCGAATACTATGTTTACAATGATAAAGGCACAGTAACTCAGGCATATACAAGTAGTGTTAATGCAGGTCTAAGAATTGCACCAGAGTCAATCATTAATGTAAACTCTGGTTTGATGGATGCAAAAAACACATTCGTCATTTCATATCTACACAAAGCAATCAAGCCACTGAATCAGTTGCGTATGATTGAAGATGCGGTTGTTATCTATCGTATCTCAAGAGCACCTGAACGCCGTATTTTTTATATTGACGTTGGTAACTTACCAAAAGGTAAAGCAGAACAATATCTCCGTGATGTTATGATTAAGTATCGTAACAAAATGGTGTATGATGCAAGTACTGGTGAATTGCGTGATGACCGCAAACACATGTCTATGTTAGAAGACTTCTGGTTGCCACGCCGTGAGGGTGGTAAAGGTACAGAGATTACAACACTGCCTGCTGGTCAAAACCTTGGTGAGTTAGAAGACGTTAAGTACTTCAGACAAAAATTATTACAATCATTGAACGTGCCTATTAGCCGTTTAGAACCACAACAAGGTGGTATGATTGGTGTTGGTCGTACAACTGAAGTCACAAGAGATGAAGTTAAGTTTACAAAGTTTATTGTTAGACTGCGTAACAAGTTTTCTCAAATTTTTGACCATGCATTAAAAACACAATTAGTCTTAAAAGGCATTTGTACTTTAGATGAATGGGACGAATTCAGAGAAGACATTTACTACAACTACATGAAGGACAACAACTTCACCGAAATGCGTGATGCTGAAATCCTCCGTGAAAGATTAAGTGTGTTGCAAACTGTTGACCCATATATCGGTAGATACTACTCTATGGAATGGATTCAAAAGAATGTACTTCAGATGGACAAAGAATTAATTGCCGAGATGAAGAAACAGATTGCAACAGAAGATGCAGCAGGTACAGGTGGTCCAACAACACCACCAGAGATGCAACAGCAACAACAAGCTGATGCAGAAGCAAATCCCCCTGTAGACAATACACAAGATGAAGCTTCAAATGAATCACAAACTCCTCAATTAGACGCAGATGTGGAAAAATATTCATCTCGACTAAATAAGAAATAATCTAAAAAGGAAATTACACTATGTCAACATCAGAATTCATTGACGAACTAGCCGCAGGTAATGCGGCGTCTGCTAAAGATATCTTAAACGATATGCTTTCTGCTCGTTCATTCCAAGCATTAGAAACACGTAAGATTGAACTTGCACAAAACATTTTTAACGGTAGTAACGAAGAAGTTGCAACAGAAGAAGAATGAAATCTCTATTAGAATTTAAATCTATCGTTGAAGAAGAAAAAGCAGACTACTCTAAGTTTGATGCTTTGGTTCGTGCTGGTCTTGCCAATAAGGCACAGATTCAGCGTATTCACAAAATCTTGGAAAAGATGGGTGAAGAAAAACCAACATTCAACAATGCAGATAGAATGATTATTCAAAACCTCTTTAACAAAATGGTAGATTTGATTTCTAATAACAAATCAATCAACATGCAGGCACGCCGTGCTGTTAAAGAAGATGAAGATTTTGTTGACGTTGAGCAGTTAGATGAATCTAATCCAGGCCCAACACCTCCATATGTTTTGTTATTAAAGAGAAAAGCAATTCGTCTGTATCCAGATGGAACAAAAATTGCCTTATATCATAACAAACAATTAAACAAATACTTCTCTGTACCATATGATAGTCCAATAGAAGTTGCTGCAATTCAAGCTGAAGAAGTAGTTTCTGAAATGGCAATTGGTAAAAAGAAACCAAAATCAGACACTCATCATATCGTTGATAAAGAAGGTAAGACTTTGAGTTTGGCCTCATATCTAGATAAAGCAAGTGCAGTAAAAGATTTAGAAAAACATCCTGGTGGAAAAGTTGTTACACTTGGTCCAAGAGGTAAAGTTAAAGAAGAAGTTGAAATTAATGAAGCGGTAATGGATACCCTACATAAGATAGTAAATGACAAACAAGCACAGTCGGTTAAGTTTGCATCTGGTCATACACGTAAGGTTGACCACTTTACCGCATCTGCATTGACGCAAGTACACAAAGCATTAAATGATGATAACAAGAAAAAGTTTGCAGATTTAGTACACAAGTCTCCAGAACATTTTACAAAAGCATCTGACTTTGCTTTCAAGCATGCAAAATGAGTTTTTTAAATTCACTAATTGAAAATAAGTTAGATGAGGCAAAAGATAAACTCTTTGCACATTTAAATGAAGTAGTAGCAAAACGTCTTGCAGAAGCAAAGCGTTATGTTGCAGAAGATATGTTTGAAGAAGTTTTGGATGAAGCTAAACGCAACACAAACATTATCAAACAAGGTAGAATTCAAAAGATTCGCCGCAGAGTTAGAAGAAATGCCAAGGGGCGTATTGTTGTTCAAAAGAATGTCAAGCGTTCTGGTATTAAAGGTTATAGAATTTCAGGTAACACAGTTAAACGTATACCTGCAACAGTAAGATTAAGAAAAGCAAGACTGTTAAAAAGGTCTTGGAAAACAACTAGAAGAGCAAAACTGCGCCGCACATTAGTGAAAAGAAAAATGAGTATGCGTAGACGTTCATCAATAGGACTAAGATAAAATGGCATATGAAATAATCAACACACAACGCTCAACATCAATTATTAGAGTTGTTGATGCTGGCGCAGCTACAATTGCATTAGCAGATTTGTCTGCCAACGCAAACGAAACCATTAACTCTGCAAATATCAAACGTGTAACATGGTCAACTAACGGTAACATTACCATTGTTAGAAACTCTGTTCCAATTTTGTCACTACACAATGCAGGGTCTATGTTGTTGGACGATTTTAATTATTCAATCGCCAATACTAATAATCAATCAATTGTTGTTACTATTACAACAGGTGGTTCTCTTGTAATGGAAGTAAGTAAAGCCGCAACATATACAGTTGCTCCATCAGGATACTAATATGAAACTTATTAGAGAACATATAGAAGAAGTTAAATATCTAACTGAAGCTTCCGAGAACGGTAAAAAGAATCTTTATATCGAAGGTACTTTTTTAGTTGGTGACACGGTTAATAAAAATAATCGTATGTATGAAATGAAAACTTTACGTAATGAAGCGAAAAGATATACCGAAGAATACATTAATACCAATCGTGCGTTGGGTGAATTAGGACATCCTGATACTCCAACAATTAACTTAGAAAGAGTCTCACACAAAATTGTTTCCCTCAAAGAAGATGGAAATACATTTTATGGTAAGGCTCTTGTTCTTGATACACCCTATGGTCAAATCGTTAAAAATTTTATTGATAACGGAGTTAACTTAGGCGTTTCATCAAGAGCACTAGGTTCTGTAACCATGACTAGAGAGGGTTACAATCTTGTCCAAGACGACCTAAGATTGGCAACGGCGGCTGATATTGTAGCAGACCCATCTGCACCAGGCGCATTTGTTAACGGCATCATGGAAAACAAAGAATGGATGTTTGTTGAAGGACGCTTTGTAGAAGCAGATTTTGATAACGCTAAAAGACAAATAACAAGAGCATCTCCTAAACAAGTTGAAGCAGTTGCTCTTAAATTGTTTGAAAATTACCTCAGAAAACTTTAATTTTATAAATAAGAAATCATAAGGAGATTCCTAATGTCAAATAACAAATTAATGGAAGCAGCTGCAGACATTCTTGCGGGAAGCAAGTCAAAAGCAGGCGCTGTGCCAATGCAAAAATTACCAGGTGACGGCCATCATGCTGCTTTAATTGGTGGACCAACAAACAAGCCTTCTGAAGGCGAAGACCGTGTTGGCGAAGATCCTTACAAGGATTACGAAATGAAACCAAATGGTGCTAAACAGACCAATGAGATTCCAAAAACTAAGCCTTCATCTGCATCTACAGCTAATGTAAACAAAATGCAATCTGGTGATGGAAAAACAACTTTAACACCTTCTACAAAAATTGAAGAAGTTGAAGAAGATGGTGAAGTTATCGTTGAAGATAAATTAGATTTGTCTTCCGATATCAATGCATTGTTTGCTGATGATTCTACTATTTCAGAAGAATTCAAAAGTAAAGTTGCAACAATTTTTGAAGCACGTATCACTGACCGTGTATCACAAATTGAAGAACAAATTGAATCCAAGTATGCAGGCATGCTTGAAGAAGCCCTTGAAGCAGTTAAGATTGACTTGACAGAAAAAGTTGACGATTATCTTTCATATGTTGTTGAACAATGGATGGAAGAAAACCAAATCGCAATCGAAACTGGTCTACGTGCAGAATTGACAGAAGACTTTATTGGTGGCTTGCGTAATCTATTTGCAGAACACTATATTGATGTTCCTGCCGAAAAGATTGACCTCGTTGATGAACTTGCTGGTAAAGTTGAAGAACTAGAAGGCAAACTTAACGAAGAAATCGAGCGTGGTGTATCATATGCTAAGGCATTAGTTGAATCACGTAAGAGTGAAATTGCTCGTGAAGTTACTGAAGGACTCACTGCCACTCAAGCTGAAAAAATCAAATCACTCGCAGAGGGTGTAGAATTCTCCACAGAGGACGAATACCAATCAAAGCTTGAAACAATCCGTGAAAATTACTTCCCATCTGGCGCTAAGAAAGCCAATGCGTCACAACTACACGAACAGTTTGAAGAAGAGGACGAAAAGAAAATCATTAATGACCCATTCGTTGCTGCTGTCTCACAAGCAATTTCTAAATCAAAATTTTAATTTAAACCCCTAGGAGATAAAAAAATGTATTTGTCCGAAGACCTACAAAGAAAATGGGAAGGCGTATTAGACCACGCTGACCTCCCAAAAATTAGTGACCCATACAAACGTGCGGTTACTGCTGTTGTTTTAGAAAATCAAGCAACAGAAATGATGAAATCAGGAATGATTAACGAAGCTGTGCCAACTAACTCTGCTGGTACAGGCGGTTTCGGTGGTGGTGCAACTGCAGCAGGTCCTGTTGCCGGTTTCGACCCAATCTTAATCAGTTTGGTTCGCCGTTCATTACCTAACTTGATTGCATACGATATCTGCGGTGTTCAACCAATGACAGGTCCAACAGGCTTGATTTTCGCAATGCGTTCAGTTTATGGTTCACAAACACAATCAACAACTAACGAAGCATTCTACAACGAAGCTAATACTGCTTTCTCTGGTGGTGCAACACAGACTCAAGGTACTCTTGCTGCTGGTCTTGGTGGTTCTACTAGCAACACTTTTGCGAACACAATCTTCTCTAACTCTCAGCCATATTTGACTGCAGCAGGCGAAGATAATCCGTTCCGTGAAATGGGTTTCTCAATTGAGAAAGTTACAGTAACTGCTAACACACGTGCTCTAAAAGCAGAATACTCAATCGAACTTGCACAAGACTTGAAAGCAGTTCACGGTTTAGATGCAGAAACAGAATTGTCAAACATTCTTTCTGCTGAAATTCTTGCTGAGATTAACCGTGAAGTTGTTCGTACAATCTACGGTACTGCTGTTACAGGCGCACAAATCGGTACTACAACTGTTGGTACATTCGACTTAGACACTGACTCTAACGGTCGTTGGATGGTTGAAAAAGTTAAAGGTCTTGCATTCCAGATTGAACGTGAAGCTAACGCAATTGCTAAAGCTACACGTCGTGGTAAAGGTAATATCATGATTTGTTCTTCAGATGTTGCATCTGCATTGGCAATGGCTGGTATCCTTGACTACAACTCTGCATTGACTTCTCAAGTTAACTTGACTGTTGATGATACAGGCAATACATTTGCTGGTACATTGTTCGGTCGTATCAAAGTTTACATTGATCCATATTTCATTGCAACTGGTACATCTGAGTTTGCCGTTATCGGTTACAAAGGTACTAACGCATATGATGCTGGTCTATTCTACTGCCCATACGTTCCATTGCAAATGGTTCGTGCAGTTGATACAACAACATTCCAACCAAAAATTGGTTTCAAGACTCGTTACGGCATGGTTGCTAACCCATTTGCACAAGGCACAACACAAGGTGTTGGTAAATTTGCAGTATTGACAAACAGCTACTATCGTGCGTTTGTTGTTAAAAACATCATGTAATAAACCCCACTAAGAGGGTACTTAAAAGGGGAGTAGAAATACTCCTCTTTTTTTTCTTTATAAATACCAATATGAGCGCACTAGATAGAAACCCAACAAATCCAAACGTACTACAACCGAATAAATTCATATTGAATTTTGCTCGGGCTCCAAGTATGCAATATTTTTGTCAGTCTGTAAGCATACCTGGTATTGCATTATCAGAAGTACCACAAAACACCCCATTCGTTGACGTATATGTTCCTGGTGAAAAGGCTATATACGATATGCTGAGTGTTACGTTTTTGATTGATGAAGAATTAAAAGCATGGACTGAAATGCATGACTGGATTCGTGCGATGACTTTCCCTACAAACTTTGATGAGTATAAAAATTTAGGTAGACTTAATAGAATTGCCAATGCAACACAATCACCTAAGCCACAATACTCTGACGCTTCAATTACTGTATTGTCTTCATCTAATACGCCGTACTTTAAGTTTAAATTTTACGATTGTTTCCCAACATCGGTATCTCAATTCATTTTGAGTGCTACCGATAGTCCAGATACTACCATGAGTGCCGATGCCACTTTTAGATTCAGTTATTTTGACATAGAAAAATTGTTTTAAAAAGGCTTGACAGGCATCCTTTTTTAGTGTATCCTATGTAAATAGGAGGATTTTAATTATGAAACAGCTTGATGATTTATTAGAAATGTGGCGTGCCGATTCTGTCATTGATAGAACAGAACCAGGTAAAGCACTTATCAACATCCCACAACTACACAGTAAGTATTTGAATATTCTTTCAAGGCATCGTTTGCTTTCAAAAGAAGCTGAATTCAAGTTTAACAAGATGAAGAAGTTGAAATGGGAATACTACACAGGTAAGTTAGACAAAGACCAACTAGAAAAACATGGATGGGAGCCATTTCCATTTGTGCTCAAATCCGACATTACTACATACTTAGAGAGTGATGATGATATCAACAAGTACATTGCTCAAAAAATAGTACATGATGAAATTGTGGATGTATGCCAAAGCATATTAAAAGAATTGAACAGCAGAACTTTCCAACTTAGGGACTTTATCGCCTGGGAGCGGTTTATTCAAGGTGTTTAACAACTGCGAGATTTCATAGATTATAAATACATGTAAGGAGACTAACATGTATAAACTATATTGGATAAAATACTCATTTTTCACCAACCCTATAGAAGAAGGTTATATAGGAATAACTTCACAAACTATTGAAAAAAGATTCTTTGACCACAAATGTAATGCCAAAAATAAATTATTGGCAAACCGTTGCAGAAAAGAAACTGTTGAAGTTGTATGTTTACATGATAATTTGACTAAAGAAGAAGCCAAATTATTGGAAGAACAATATAGACCTTTAGAAAATATTGGATGGAATATCAATAAAGGTGGAGATTTACCTCCATCAAGAAAAGGTAAAACAAGCATAAAGTCAAAATTAAAAGGTGATGAAAGAACTGAAAAACAAAAATTAGCTGCACAAAAACATTCAGAGAGAATGAAAGGTAATAATTCATCATCTAAAAAGAAAAATAGAATCGTGCATAAAAAGTTTTGTGAAAATTGTGGAATACATTTTATAGCTAAAGAAAAAAGGACAAAATATTGTTCCATAAAATGTGCTGCAATTAAACGTGAAAAAAATAAACATGAGTGATATTATATTACATAAATTGAATGAAGCATTCATAAAATTTGAATGTGAAAAAGGATTAGCTCAAGAACTTTCAACATATTTTGAATTTTATGTTCCTGGTTATCAATTTACTCCTGCGTTTAAGTCACGGGTATGGGATGGTAAAATTAGGCTTGCAGACCTAAGAAACTTTACCATCTATCACGGTCTTGTTCCTTACATTGAAACATTTTGTAAAGAACGTGACTACAAATTAGAGATTGACCCTGATGTTAATTGTACAGAAAATTATTCTGTTGTTGAGGCAGAACAATTCATATCGACATTAAATATTCCTCTTGAAGTAAGAGACTATCAATTAAAGTCATTTGTACATGCGGTTCGTAATAGACGAATCTTATTGTTGTCACCTACTGCATCAGGTAAATCACTAATCATTTATTTGATACTTCGTTATCTACAAGTTAATTGTAAAAGAGGCTTGTTGATTGTACCTACAACATCTTTAGTTGAACAAATGTACAAAGACTTTGGTGACTATGGTTATGATTCAGACCAATACTGCCATCGTCAATACGCTGGTAAAGAAAAACACACAAACAAGTTTCTAACGATTACTACGTGGCAATCAATTTACAAAAACGACAAAGACTACTTTGAACAATTTGATTTTGTTCTTGGTGATGAGGCACATCAATTCAAAGCCAAATCACTGACAACAATTCTATCTGGTTGTTCTAATGCCAAGTATCGTATCGGTACAACAGGTACACTTGATGGTACACAGACACATAAACTTGTACTTGAAGGTTTGTTTGGTCCTGTTTACAGAGCAACATCTACCGCAGAGTTAATGGAAAAAGGACAACTTGCGGCATTTAAAATTAAATGTTTGATTCTGAAATATGATGAATCAATTTGCAAACAAGCAAGAAGTTGGGACTATCAAACCGAAATAGACTACATAGTTAAAAGCAAACCAAGAAATGAGTTTATCAAAAACTTGGTATTGTCCCTCAAAGGTAATACACTTGTCTTGTTTCAATTCGTTGAGAAACACGGCAAAGATTTACATGCACTGATTAAAGAGAATACCAAAAATAGACATGTGTTCTTTGTATACGGCGACACAGATGTTGATGTTAGAGAATCGGTTCGTGCAATTACTGAAAAAGAAAAAGATGCAATTATTGTGGCATCTTATGGCACTTTTAGTACTGGCGTTAACATTCGCAACCTACACAACATCATCTTTGCTTCTCCCTCTAAGTCTCGTATTCGGAACTTGCAGTCAATCGGTAGGGGTTTAAGATTAGGTGATAACAAGGAAGAGGCCGTTCTCTTTGACATAGCGGATGATTTTAGAATAGGCAAATATACCAATTACACGTTGCATCATTTCGTGGAACGTGTTAAAATATACGATGATGAAAAATTCAATTACAAATTCTACAATATCAACCTCAAACATGAATGATTTAATCCAAGGCGTTAAGATAGTCCGTTTGCAAAGCGGAGAAGACATTATTGCAAGTATAATAGAAGATGATGAATCAGATATGGTTATGTTGAATAATCCTATGCATCTTATCTTTAAAAGAACTTCTCAAGGTTCAATGATGGTTATGTTACCGTGGTTACCTATTGAGTTGATTAAAGATAATACAGCTACGATTTATTCCTCTGACATTCTTACCATGGTAGACCCAAAAGATGCCCTCATTGAGTATTACGGTAATATGATTAATACGGAACAGTTGAAGAATCTGAGTGATGACACCCTCGTTAATAACTTGAAAGAAGCTATTCACGATAATGAGGATGAGAATGATGAGTTTGATATTGAGGAAGAGAACGAAGAACGCCTAACTAAAGAAGAATCAATCGAAGTCTTCAATCGGAAGAGAAGTAACAGGTTACATTAATCATTAACATCAAACGGAACACCGAGAGTATATAACATGTCAAGCAGTTTGTCAATAGAGAAAAAGGGTATATATGAGTGAGAAGAAACCAAAACATTATGTGAACAATGCCGATTTTTTAGAGGCTTTAATAGAGTACAAGAAAAATTGTGTGGTTGCCAAACAAGAGGGTAAACAGGACCCACAGATTCCAAATTACATTGGGGAATGTTTCCTGAAGATTGCAGAACACCTGTCTCGCAAGCCTAACTTCTTTTCATATTCCTTCCGTGATGAAATGATATCAGATGGTATTGAAAACTGCCTAATGTACTTTCGTAACTTTGATCCAGACAAGTCAAAGAACCCATTTGCATACTTTACCCAAATCATTTACTTTGCCTTTCTACGCCGTATTATGAAAGAGAAGAAACAACTCTATGTTAAGTACAAGGCAACAGAACAATTCGGTATACTTGATGAATTTGAAATGTATGAAGATTCGGATGGCAACATGAAACAGTTCCAATTATATGACAACATTTCCGAATTCATTCAAAATTTTGAAAACAATAAGAAAAAGAAAAAGGATGGCAAGTCTAAAGGCCTAGAAAAATTTATTGAAGAATTGCCTGAAAAACCATTGACAAATATCTAAACTTGTGTTACGATGTAGATTATGAAAATTTGTATTCTAGGTGATACGCATTTCGGTATGCGTGGTGATTCGTTAGAGTTTCACCGTTATTATAAAAAATTCTATGATGAAGTATTCTTTCCGTATCTAATCGAAAACAAGATTGATACGGTGTTTCAACTTGGTGATTTGTTTGACCGCAGAAAGTTTATCAACTTCAACTCATTGTACCTGTGTCGTAAATACTTCTTTGACAAACTCCGTGATAACAATATCATACTTCATACATTACTAGGTAATCACGATGTTGCCTTTAAGAATACACTTGAGGTAAACTCAACCAGTTTGTTACTACAAGAATATGAAAACATTAGAATCTATGATGATTTTGATACAGTATTCTTTGATGGTGTTGAGATTGATATTGTGCCTTGGCTTTGTGCAGACAACCAAGATGAAATCTTTGCAAATATAAAAACAAGTAGAAGTCAAATTTGTTTTGGGCATTTTGAGATTGATGGATTTGAAATGGATCGTGGCAATGTTTGTCATGGAGGTATTGACAAACAACCATTAAACAAGTATGATATCGTATTGACAGGACACTTTCATCATAAATCGGATGACGGGCATATATATTTTGTTGGTACGCCAGGAGAGATGACTTGGGCTGATTATAATGACCCAAGAGGTTTTCATACCTTTGATACAAGTACCCGTGAACTAGAATTCATACAGAATCCGTATCGTATGTTCCATAAGTTGTCTTATGATGATGCGGTAACTGATTTTGAATATTGGAAGTCATTTGATTATGCAGCATTGAAAGAAACATATGTAAAGGTGATTGTTGTTAACAAACAAAATCCTTATCTGTTTGATACCGTGATTGATAACTTATACAAGGCAGATGTTTCAGACATTTCTATTGTTGAAGATTTTACAGATATCGTTATTGAGAATGACCAAGAACTAATTGACCAAGCTGAAGACACTATGACAATACTGTCCAAGTATATTGATAATTTGACTTTGAATGTTGAGAGTGACAAACTAAAATCTCTAATGAGAGAACTCTACATTGAGGCATTGAATACAGAAACTACTGAATGATAATTTTTCGTTATGTTAGGTGGAAGAATCTTCTTTCCACTGGCAACTATTTTACAGAAATAAAACTAGACAACAACATCAACACACTTGTTGTTGGTGAGAATGGTTCTGGTAAATCAACAATGCTTGATGCATTGTGTTTTGCTTTGTTTGGTAAAGCGTTTCGTAATGTCAACAAACCAAATCTACTAAATTCAATCAATGGTAAAGATTGTATTGTTGAAGTTGAATTCAATACCAATAACAAGTCATACAAGATTATTCGTGGTATCAAACCAAACAAGTTTGAAATCTATTGTGATGGTGATTTGGTAAATCAAGATGCAGCTGTAAGAGACTATCAGGAATACCTTGAGAAGTTTATTCTGAAACTGAACTACAAATCATTTACACAAATTGTAATTCTTGGTTCTGCATCATTTGTTCCATTCATGCAACTATCATCATCTGATAGAAGAGCAATCATTGAAGACTTGTTAGACATTCAAATCTTTTCGACCATGAATGGTTTGTTGAAAGATAGATTGACTAACAACAAAGATATGATGGTGCATTATAAAAATGCAATTGAACTTACACAACAACGATATGATTTGCAAGACAAACATATCAAAGGGCTTAAACAAAACAATGAAGACAAGGTGACTGAATATGTTAGTGAGATACGAATCAATACGAGTACCATACAAACCTTACATGGCGAAATTGCTAACCTCTCCTCACAAGTCGAAA
>Ga0209400_1001680_pt1 | contig 17427 bp, 13 predicted proteins | sample M_130807_EF_Meta_FD_187313 | JGI IMG/M metagenome (GOLD analysis project Ga0209400, IMG submission 187313) | Freshwater microbial communities from Lake Montjoie, Canada to study carbon cycling - M_130807_EF_MetaG (SPAdes) (version 2) | ecosystem: Environmental > Aquatic > Freshwater > Lake... | reverse complement strand
TCCTTTTTTACCAATTTTTACAAATATAGAAAAAGAAATACGTTATTTATTATTAGATATTAATTATCCGTCGTTTTTAAAATATGAATTAGAAATACTCAACAAAAACTTTACAAACAATAATAATACATCAAATATTCAAATAAATGTTAACAATAAAATACTCCATAAAAAAATGGTATATTTATTAGAAAATAAAAGTGCGGTACACGAATTAAAAAAATATTTAGAAAATGTATGTCAACAAATTCAAACCCAATTGGCGGTGTCAATCCCCCTATTATTAGAAATGATAACAAATAATAATAATTTAAATACTTATTCTTATAATACATCCCCCCTTACCCTTTCCAAAAAAAATATTCAGTATAATGTTTCATCTCAATTTATTAAAAAAGAAAATGCGTTAAAAGAAATGGTTAATTTTGCGAAATTAAAGTTAAAATTAAATAACTACTGTAAAGAGGAGGATTTTAGAAGGGTTACTGATCCAGAAAAACAGAAAATAATTGTTTCTATAGTAAGTTTTTATTTAACGGGTGGGGATATTCATTCTATTTTTTGTGATGAATTAAACAAAGAAATGTTTTTTTCGAATAATGGAGGTTTTGAATACAATTATATAGTTAAATGGGGTGAAATTATTAAAGAAAATTTGATTAGAGAAGGACGTTTACCAAAGTTATTAACCCATCAATACACACCCGATTTACCCATTTATCAATTTATTTTCAAAATAAATGGATTGGAAAATGTAAACGAACAATTACCCACCCATTCACATATATCAACACCAACCGCAAAAAAAATAAAAAAATTATATTTACCTCAACCTAATCAATGGGAAAATATACCACAATTTAATATTCATTATTTTAATCAAAAAAATAAAAGCGAAGAATACTTTTATGGTTGGAATTATTTATATAATGAGTTACAAAAATACCATACAAATAATACGGACGCACCTTTATTAGATATGTATATTGAACGAACATTTATATGGGAAAAAGAAGTTTTAACAGCGGTCGGTATTATACCCTATCGTAAAAAGTGGCGCGGATTTATTCGCCACTCATTAAATACAAAAATTAACAAATATATTAGCCTTTTACAAATACCGGAGTTTGTTGAATCATTGTCTTCATGTGAATGTATTTATGTTTTTTCAAAGAACTTGGAATTACAATTAAAATTTGAATTGTCAAAATTAGGATGGGAAAGTTTGTCGGTTATTTCTTTGATACAACCCACAGAAACAGAATGTATTCTTCCTTTTCGTTATTCCACGTTTTTAAAAAATAATAAAAAACAAATTTTACATATTGGGGGGCAATTAATAAATACATTTATTTTTTATCAATTACAAATTCCGCAGTTGATTAATGTTGTTTCCAATAAAGTTTTAGATAAATGGATTGAAAAATCGGGTTTAAAACAAAAATCGCAAGTATCTTTAATAAAAACTATTTTGGTAAATGATATAAATGATGTAAAAGAACCCATATTAAACGATTTAAAAAACGTTAACACAAATTTATACAATAATTGGAACAAACAAATTTATAATTTCTTTGAAAATTTAATTGACGGTGTTGAAAAATACAAAAATTTAGAAAATGAAGAATATAATGAGCTACTTTCCAAAAATATTGTATTTTTACATTTAGAAGATGTTTCCACAATTAATACTATAATTGATTGTTGTATTCGTAATTGTCCGTTTTTTGTAAATCGACATCCAGCTGTGGTTGAATTGGTGGGAGATAAATATCCTTTATTTTATAATATAGATTCCACAAAAACCGACGCAAACAATTTATTTGAAATTAATAAACAAGTTGAGGGTGCGTTTAAAAACTCGGCGATTATTTATAAAACGTATAAATATTTGTCTTCTTTGGATAAAACTCGTTTTCATATTGGTACATTTATAGAAAGTATTAAATAGTAATTTTTATAATTTATTTTATGTACTACACAATTTATTAGAATTTGTCGATTTATATCGTCGGTAATTGGATTTCGTGTTTTGTAACGTTGGATATGTAGTTTCATTTTTTATTACAATATAAAAAAATGAAATTTTTTAAAAAATCAAAAATGACAAAGACTTACCGTACTAATTTGCCCATTAACTAATATTGGTAATTACTCTAATTATTATATTTTATTACCAATATATGTTATTTTATAAAATTTAAAAAGGTAAAGACTACAAATATTGTATATATAATAATGAAAAATTGATTAATATATTAATTTATTTTTATTTCAACTAATAATAACCAACTTATAATAATTTTACAATAATCATGAACAAACCTATTATGAAAGAAAGAAAAAATATATTTGTAAATTGGATTATTTTATCCGAAAATCCAAACGCAATAAATATATTAGAAGATAAAATAGAAAAAATTCATTGGTGGTGGTTATCTACAAACCCAGCCGCAATACATATATTAGAACGCAATTTTGATAAAATAGATTGGTGTTGGTTATCAGGAAACCCAGCCGCAATACCCATATTAGAACGAAATTTAGATAAAGTATATTGGGATAGGTTATCTGGAAACCCGAACGCAATACCCATATTAGAACGAAATTTAAATAAAATTAATTGGCGATGGTTATCTAAAAATCCAAACGCAATACATTTATTAGAAAATAATATGTATAAAATCGATTGGTTTTCGTTATCCAGAAATCCTGGCGCGATTCATTTATTAGAAAATAATATGAATAAAATTTATTGGGTTTGGTTATCTAAAAATCCAAACGCAATACATTTATTAAAGGACAATTTAGATAAAGTAGACTGGTATTGGTTATCTAAAAATACAAACGCAATACATTTATTGGAAAAAAATTTAGATAAGGTTAATTGGGATGGATTATCTGAAAACCCGAACGCAGTACATTTACTAGAACAAAATTTAGATAAAATAAATTGGTATCGGGTATCTAAAAACCCCAACGCCATTCATTTGTGTTTTACATATAATTATTTGTTAATGAAAAAACAAATGCGTTCATTTGCGGAAAATCTAGCACAATATGTATTTAATCCGTCACGACTTATGCGTTTATGTGAAAAATATGATATTGAATTATATGATTATTTTGAAATTGTAGCTTAACTATTGGTTGTTTGCTTGCCAACTATTTGCGATATTTTACATAACCAAAAACAGAATTAATCAAAAGGTTAATAACTTTTTTTTATAAAACTATATATAAAAGATGTCTTCTACAAGAATACGAAACGATCCTATAAGAATTTACAAAGAAAATGAGATATTTACAAATGAAGGGCGTTATCAAATTGACACCCCTAAATGGAATAACCGTTATGATTTTTTTGAAGACCCTCAAATTAGAATTCAAAAATGGGAAGGAAACAAGTATACCAACCGTATTGATATAGAAAATGACATTTTATCTTACAATAAACCCATATCTCGCGATTACCCTATTAAGGATATATATAGCAGTTATAGTTTGTCCAATATAAACCCACCCAATTATAATAATTGTTCAAAGACAATTACGGATGATTCCCGCGCAGTATTGCCCCCATTCATTTTTAGGGATATGGAAATTAACCGCTTCGAAGAACCATTTATAAATCCACAAAATAATATAGAAATTCCTTTTCAAACCAATATTCAAACAAAGTTAATTGAAAAAGATGGTTTGTATGAAAAACTACCATCAGTAACTGAAATGAATAGCCGTAACTGGTTACCTTTTAACAATGTATAAAAATCAATAATATATAAAGACTTTTATATATAAATATATAACTTCAAATATTATGTCAGCAATTATTACAGAAAAGGCAATAAACGCAATTCCGTTTGAAAATTATTTTATAGAATCCATAAACCTTACAAATACTGTTGAAAATGATTATGTGGAATTTTATGATAAATGTGGTAAACAACACTATCGATTACTTTCCTATTTATCTTCACTATTTAATAATTCTGTTATTCTTGATATAGGAACACATCGCGGACAGTCGGCATTTGCTCTGTCTTATAATCAAACTAACACAGTTCATACATTTGATATTCAAAATAATGTATATAATAATGTAATTCGTCAAAGAAGTAATATTCAATTTCATTATGATAATTTATTTGAAGAAAAAGGACAACAAAAATGGAAAGAAATTATACTTAAAAGTGCGTTTATTTTTTTGGACGTCGACCCTCATAATGGAAAAATGGAAATGGAACTATATAATTATTTAAAGTTAATTAATTATAAGGGATTTGTGGTATGCGATGATATATGGCACTTTAAAGAAATGCGCAATGAATTTTGGTATAAGATCGATGACAAGTATCGATACGATTTAACATTGGTTGGGCATTTTTCAGGAACGGGGGTTGTTACAATGTCACAAGAATCGTCATTTGAATTATTGTATGGAGCAAAAACGAATCTTTCAAATTGGACACTTGTAACGGCATATTATAATTTAACGAAATGTCCCGACGCATCCAATGAAATATGCGAACGAAACCAAGATTATTATATGAGTCATTCTATTTCTACTCTTTCTTTACCATACAATATGGTAATATATTGCGATGATGAAAGTTTGCCATTAATACAAGAAAAACGTTCAAGTGAATGGTTAAAACCGCGGACGCAATATATTGTAAATGAATTTGACGAATTACGAATTGTAAAGGAGGGGCGATCACTGGGTGAATCGTTTGCCGATTATCGACGACAAATTATAGAAAATAGAAAAAAATTTCCATATAACTTTGATAATCGTAATACAGCTAGTTATTATTTATTTTGTATGTCTCGTTACGTAATGTTAAAAGAAACTATACGAACTAATCCATTTGGAAGCACTCATTTTGCTTGGATTAATTTTTGTATTGAACGAATGGGATACTTAAATTTGGTTCATTTGGAAGAAGCACTTTCCGTAAATCGTGACAAGTTTTCAACATGTTATATAGATTATATTAACCCAGAATTAGTATTTAACTTACCAGAATATTTTAAATATGGACGATGTTCAATGTGTAGCGGGTTTTTTACTGGAAATAGTCGATATATGAACGTTTTTTGTGAATTAATGGAGAATCGTTTTTTACAATATTTGGTGGAAGGAATGGGGCATAGTGACGAAACTCTTTTTTCATCCATTTACTTTGAAAATCCGGATTTATTTGAACATTATTATGGAGATTATCAACAAATGATTACAAATTATAAGTATATATATGATAATCCAGAAGCACCTATTTATAATTTTATAAGAAATAGCTTCGATAAAGGCAATTATATAAAATGTTTAGAGGCATGTAATTTTTTGGAAAAGTCGGTGCGGTTTGGTAAATGTTTTTTGGGAAGAGACTATAGTGATAATTTAAATTATTATATAGAACATTTACAAAAAAGAATATTTGCTTAACCCTTATTTTACATATTTTAAATTATTTGTCACGATGTATAGTGTAGTGTTTTATTATGACCGATTAAAATAATTAATCATAAAATCAACTGGTTAAATCGTTAACCCTTATTTGATTTAACTTGCAAATCCACACATTAATTAAAAATAAGTTTTACAATAATATTTATATTGTGTTACCATTAATGGTGTTTAATTATTTTATAAAATTCTAATTTATAGAATTTTATAAAATGCTTGTTTCAAATAAGGGTTATATGATTAACCCTTTAACGTTTTCGTCATTTTTACAAAAATTAAATATTTTACTTATTTTAAAATATTTTACACGTTGTATAGTGTAGTATTTTATAATAACATATTAAAATAATAAAGGCATTAACGCTGAAATCATCGGGTTAAATTGTTAAAGGATTAATTATTTTATAAAAACCTATATTTATAAAGTATTTAAGATCATACTTTGTAACAAAATATATTTGACTTTGTAAATACAATTTAATGAGCGGATTTAAACGTTAAAACAACTAACGTTAACGTATAAAATATATTCGGACGTATCCGATAGAACCTTGAGTAGGATTTACCCTACCATTATCTTGATTATATCCTCCATTACCTCCATTTCCGTATGAATTAGTTTGTATACCTTCATGTGTAGTATTAAATCCTCCAATACCTCCATCTCCTCCTGTTGGTAAGGGTGAACCCGCATTACCATCTGTTCCATTATTTCCTAATGTTCCTTGTGTTGGATCACGGGTTCCTCCACTTCCACCATTACCATCATTATTGACATCTCCGTCACCCCCTTTATTACCTCCATTTCCTTTATAGGAAATACTGTTATACATAATTTGAGAAAAACCACCATCACCAGATGTTCCACTATCAAAAGATCCTCTCGAACCAACAGTATAATAAATAGTTGTAACATTACTAACTATTGAAACTGAAATATAACAATATCCTCCGCCTCCCCCCCCTCCACCATCAGTTTTATCATAACCATCATTATCACTATTAACCCTATAATAATAATTACCACCACGACCGCCACCACCTATAATAATTGCTTTAATGGTTGTACACCACGGCGGAACCGTAAAAGACCCGGTCGAAGCACTTGTAAATTCATAAAATTTTGGTAATAAATATTGCGAAATGTCAATACTACCATAAATAAAATTTACACTTGTATGTTTTATTTGTAAATTATCCGTCGCAATTATATTTCTATAGTTTGCTGTTAAATTTGTGTTATTATCATAAAAATTAGTTACCGTATTAGCAGCACTTTCTCTAATAAAAATATCATTAAAACTATAATAAGTAGTGCCACTTTTTACATAGTAATTTGATGTCATATATATAATAAATATCTTTGAAATAAAACATATAAACTTACCGTATTTTAGTTACAAACCATTAAACGCGTCAAAGATATATGAATACAATATTTTTTACAGTCAGGTTGTTTATTGAATATTAATTCGTTTATAAATTTCAACGGTAAATAGTGCTCCCAATAATTGAGCCAAGACAAACGGAAATACCTCGTCCATCGGTATTTGCCCCAATACTGCCTGTGAAATAGTAACAACCGGATTCAAATAACCTTTGCTAAATCGTTGTATAATTAGCAGTATAAGAGCCAAAGAAAGACCAATAATAAGCGGATTTTGTGTAGAAAGAATTATAAATACAAAAATCGCTGAACCAAAAAAGTCACATAAATATTGTATAAACATTGCTAAAATATAAACTATATAAATGTTTTTATTTTTGTAAAAAACATTAAATTCGTTAAATAATTTGTTTTTTAATATAATTTATTTAATAAATGGTACAAAACAGAAATGTTTTTTTATTTAAAAGTTTCAAAGAAAACGAAGAACCTAGTATTGTAAAAACCGCAACAAATTTATTATATTTACATTCTACAAGTGGTAAAAAATATACGGTAAATATTGTTACACTTTCCAATTATCAAACAATTACTGATAATTTGCCTTGCGATAAAATAACTTTTCCACTTCCAGATTCACCGTCAGCAAACTTTCTTAATAATTATATTATAAATATAACTAAAAATATTAATCTTACATCAACGCAATTAGAACTGTTTATAAAAGTAAATCTTATTTGTAATTACGGTGGTATATGTGTAAATGAACACTTTTTATTGTTAAACAATTTAGAATCGTTATTTAACATTATAGAAGGCGAAAATACAGATGGTTTTTTTATTATAAATAAAATGACAAATGAAAATACAGTTAAAACCAGTATATTTGGTAGTAAAAAAAATACGGATATAATGCTACAATGGAATAATATGGTTAGTAATATGAATATTAATTATGTAAATAATTTACCTATACCTATTATATGTAGTTCTAATAACTACTTTAACCGTTACAAATTAATTGAAGATTACATTTCTCCATTAAATTATATTTGTGATAATTTAATACGTGAAAAATTTACCCAAAATAAAATAATAGAGTTAAAAAATATTAATAACGAAAATGATAACATAAAAGAAATTATGTGTGAAAAAAATATGTGGGAAACATTAATTCCATTAGATAATACTACTGTTAAAATCAATATAGAACAAAAATTCTTTCAACAAAACCGGTTAATTAACTATTTTATTAACAAATCAATTGAAAATATGAATTTAATAGATTATGATTTTATAGAAATAGGAACAAGTAATTTTAATACACTAATAGAAACAGCCGATGATAATACATTAGGTTTATCAATAGATGCTGTTAAACATTATATAGATGTTTTGCCGAATAAACCAAATATAAAAAAGTTAAATATAGGTATTTCAAATGTAAATTCTACAATAGACGTATATTATATTCCTGAAAATATAATTAGCCAATACAATATTCCTGATTTCTTTAAAGGATGTAATTGCTTAAACGATTATCATCCATTACATAAGGTTTATAATATTACTCATTATTGTCAAATTGATAAAGTAAATGTAATTACAACATATGAGTTATTTTATCAAAATAAAGTACGAAATGTCAAGTTTTTAAAAATAGACACTGAAGGTCATGATTGTATAATTTTAGATTCTTTGTTTTTATATATAAAGTATTTACCAGATATATTTTATCCAAATAAAATTCAATTTGAAACTAATGAAAATATTAATACTAATATGGTGGATAATACTATAAATTCATATTTATCTATTGGTTATACTTTGGAATCAAGAGGTTATGATACAGTACTCGTTTATCAAAGATAAATATAATACTTTAACCCTTTATCTTTTTTGGCATTTTTACAAAGATCAAATTTTTTATCTATTTTAACCCTTTGCCGTTTCTGGACTTTTTATTTTTTCATTTTTTCATTTTTTCATTTTTTCATTTTTTCTTATATTGTAATAAAAAATGAAACCATAATTGGTATTTACCATATAAATATCATTACAAAAACACAACCCACAAAATTCATTTACCGACAAATCCGTCAATATAATCGGCAAAGGATTAAAATAAGGAATATAGGGGGGGGGGTATTTTTACACAACTTTTATAAAACGTTAAAAGGATAAAGAATCCGCAATATATCCCTATAAATGAATATTAGAGCACTTTTTTTTTATCTTTCGTTATTTGTAAATAAAAAAGAACGAAAGATTCAACCGGTTTACGTTGTAAAAACACTCGCATTAAAGAAAATAAATCGCGGAATTAAAAATATAACTAACGACTTTAAGCGCATATTTTTAATTCCATTGGTTGTAAATCAAACCAATGAGAATAATGAAAATAATGACATTTTTATATTAAATTTAGTAAAAACCGTTACCGAATAAATAATCTCAAATCCCAATCCCCCCCCCTCCCAAACTATGAGGTAAAAAGCCGACACATATTTTCGGCCTCGATATTCCGTTCCTGTGGTAAAAACAGTCGTTTAAATATATCATCATCACGAATACGTATTGTGTATTCTTGTTGAATATTTCCCCTTCCAATACGTCCTATTGCTTGAATAATTTTTTGTTGTGTCATATCTTTTAAATCTTTACCCAAAAACGCATGACACATTTGATAATTCATTCCATATATAAAATCGCAATTAGCAATAATTAAATATAGCCGTTCTTCCAACGCCAAACGTTTCATAATTTCCATATATTTTTCACTAACCTCGTTAGAAAAAACGCCTATACCCATTAATAACAACATTTTCATTTGAGGTGTTACATCTAAGCTCATAACTTCTTCCGCTGAACATTGGTCAATATTTGAAACAAACGCATTTGTCACGGTTTTTTCCGCATTCCACCATAACATTTGATGTGGTTGTGTATTTGGTATATATTGCGTTTCAAGAGAAATAGAATGTATTGTTGATTTTAACACCTCCAACGAATTTATCATACGTTTAATTTCAGGTGTAAAGTTCTCCTTTTCCATTTTTCTTTCCTTTTCCGAATCTTTACCAATTTTGTCATCTATTAATTTTGACATTACTTCTATTTGAGATTGATTACGTTGATTTAATGCGATTTTATCCGCAATTTTTGAAAGAACAGATTCTGGAATTTTGCTTTGATATATTAAAAACCGCCCAATTTTATTTACATCTTCAGCAAAAAAAATGGTTGCTCCGTCAGTAAGTGTATGTGCGTCGGTTGTTGTTAATAAAACCCCGTCGGTGGATGATGGTGTGGCAATAGAAGATTTTGGAGTATACATTAACTGGTGGGATGTTGTTAACGGAAGACTAACTAGCCTAGTTAATGGTATTAAAGATTCCTGTTTTGTGTTTTCAACAGTTACTTTATCAAAACTCTTTATCTTTTTTAAAGACTCTGATTCGCTACTCGGCCAATACATACATCTTGTTTTATTTACAATTTCAAATATCTCTTTCCAACGCTCCGATGGCAATTCTGAAAGAACTGTTAAGTAATATAATTTAATTTCATTCATTGTTATTTCCTCAATTGATTGAAAATAACCGGAAACAGTTAAAAGTGGGTAGGTTTCTTCCAAAATTGGCTTTATGGTCTCTATAAATACTACTATTTCTTTTAAATTAAAATATCGTAATATAGTTCGGTTTGTTCGACAGTTACGCACACATGCCATTAAATCAACATAATTTTCAAATAAAAAATGGGGCAATACCGTATATTTATCTTTATTTATTAAAGATATTGTTTTTTTACATTCGTAACTATTAATTGTATGTACTTCCGCATTCGCAAATTTCATAGTAAAATCTTCAATAACATCCATTAATTCGGCTTCGGTAGGAAGCGTAGCACATGAAAGAACAATATTTGATATAATATTATTTTTCCATATTTGATGTATTGTTTCGTGTAGAGGCGCTTCGACAACATCTAATGATATAGTTGGTTCATCCCAATACATAATACAATTTTTTTCATCATTAAAAGAAAGCATATAATACATTGCCACTAAATAGGATGCCAAATCACATATTATTATTTCCACCTTTTCGCCGTTGGAATTGTCGACTTTATAAATTCCACCTGATTTACGGTTGATTTCATAATCTTTCGCGGAATAGTAATGGAGGCGTATATCGGAGGCAGTTTCACACCCAAACGCAAACGCGACTTTCTTTTCAATTGAAATCGCATTTTTCGCAAAAGCCAACCCAATGTGCCGTGAAGCGCATATATAAATAATTCGGTATTGGTTGGAAAGACCAAGAGGAGAAAGGGTTTTTCCCGTTCCTGTTGGAGCGGTGTAAAATACTAACCTTGACGCAAAAAACCCGTCAACGCAAGCGGGTTTGTAAAATAAACCAAATAGTTGTTTTTGATGATCATATAGGGTTTTATTTTCATATTTTAAAACATACGGATTATTTTCTATATATTCTTGCGAATATTTAAATATATCATTTATTATTTTAACTAACGAACCTTCCTGATATTCTATATAATAATTTATTATATGTGTTACAAATTTTATTACCCATTGATTTGCTAAAATGGTTGTATGTATTTTCTTTAATTGAATAAGATTATATATATATAAACTTACTGAGGAGGGTGTGGATAAACCTTCCGTTTTTTTGTGTTTTTTGTTGGAGGGTGGGTTTGACTTTGTTAAAAAAATGTTTTTACAAAAATCCAATAAAACAAATTCGTATATTTGTTTTCTTTGTTTTTCAATATTTGTATCGAGGTTTGAAAGACGAATAGAATCGGTTTTTTTTATTTGTTTTGTCTTTGAAAAATTCGTATTTAAAAACTCCGTCAGTGAAGGGGATAATTTACCAACAAAACTTGAAGTCATTTCGTCAATTAATGGTTTAAAATATTTTATATATAGAAATACTTCTATTTCAGGAGTGTGTTCAATTTTCATATATTGTGCTATGGACTGATTATCATTATATTTAATATTAACATTATAAAATCCATCACGAATTAAATGTAAAATTCTCTTTTCTTCCAAAGAAACAGGTATTTCGCAATTTTCCCATTCGGCTTTTGAAAGTTTCGATTGTTGAAAATACATATTGTGTGTTTACAAATTAAATCATATATAGTATTAAAATACAACTCCTTTATACATTTTCCAGGAAATCCAGGAAATCCAGGAAATCCAGGAAACCTACGGTTTCCCCGGACGCCCCTTCCCTTTTTAGAAACCTTTTTTACAGAGGACCGAAGGGAGCGATATACAGAGCGACCGAAGGGAGCGATATACAGAGCGACCGAAGGGAGCGATATACAGATTATTAAAAAAAAACATAGGCTGTTATTATTTTGTTTTAACCCTTATTTGATTTAACGAGCAAATTCACACATTAATTAAAAACGTGTTTACGCTAATATTTATATTGTGTTACCATTATTGGTGGTAATTATTTTATAAAGACCTATAAAATAGAAATTTATAAAATGCTTGTTATAAATAAGGGTTAAGAATTTGTATATCGCTCACTTCGGTCGCTCTGTAAAAGAGGTTTTTAAAAAGGGAAGGGGCGTCCGGGGAAACCGTAGGTTTCCTGGATTTCCTGGATTTCCTGGATTTCCTGGTAAATGTATAAAGGGTTTGTATTTTATTATAATTATTCAAAGAAACTTTTAAAGAAAACTTTTAACAACTATAATATATCCATTTAGCAAAATGGACGAATCAACCGTAATTTTAAATTCATCGTTCTCTTTAATTTCATCATCCGCATTTGACCCTATACCACAGACCATTTCTGAAACATCACATTTACCAGTTGAACCACTTCTAATTCCCGACGAAGGACGATATGTTATGTTTCCAATTAAACATAATGACGTTTGGAATATGTATAAAAAACAAATGGACAGTTTTTGGAGATGTGAGGAAATAAACATGTCAAAAGATTTGGCCGAATGGGAAAAAATGAACGACGATGAAAAATACTTTATAAAAATGGTTCTTGCCTTTTTCGCCGCAAGTGACGGAATTGTTCTTGAAAACCTTGCCCAACGTTTTATGAATGATATAGAAAACTCTGAAATACGTGCGTTTTACAGCATGCAAATATTTATGGAAAATATCCATTGTGTTTCCGCAGATACACTCATTTTAACTAGCGAAGGATACTATAAAATAGTTGATTTAAAAAACAAATCAGTAAAGGTATGGAACGGTGAAAATTTTTCTAATGTTAAAGTAAAATATACAGGTAATCAACCTCTATATAGAGTTTCTCTTACAAATGGTGCTACACTAGATTGTACACTTGGTCATAAATGGATTATTATTAAAGATAATGTTGTAACACGTGTTACAACGGAAGAACTCGTTGAAAATATTACTGAACTCGACGATTGTAAATTTCCAATAATGGACGTTGATAATTATAAAGCATTCGGTAACGCATTATTATTTATTTTACCAATTAATGAAGATATTGTAAATAAAAGAGAGTGGTTAAATAATTTTATATTTTCATACGCAAAACTTTACGAAAATAATTTAACAAAATATTTAAATTTTGTATTGCCTAGCATTAAACTCCTAAAAGAACTTCAACTATTTTTTACTACAATTGGTATTAATTCAAATATAATATCTACAAATTTAATTATTGTATTAAATGAATATAATGAGTGTATATTTAATAAATTAGAAATAAATTTAAATATTGAATATGGATCATATAACAATGATATAACACCCGAATCTTTAAAACAATGTGAATATTTAGTTCGTGTTAAATCTGTTGAGAAAATAATAGAAGACGCACCAACTTATTGTTTTAATGAACCTGAAAAACATGCTGGGGTTTTTAATGGTATTTTAACTGGACAAAGTGAAATGTATAGTATTTTAATTGACACTTACAGTAAAAATAATGAAGAAAAAGACCAACTATTTAACTCTATTAAACATTTTCCTTGTATTAAAAAAAAAGCAGAATGGGCAAAGAAGTGGATTAATGATAAAAACGCATCATTTGCTTCACGTTTGGTTGCCTTCGCAATAGTAGAAGGTATATTCTTTAGTTCCAGTTTTGCTAGTATTTACTGGATTAAAAAACGCGGTATGTTACATGGACTTACCTTATCAAATGAATTTATTTCACGAGATGAGGCTCTACATGTTGAATTTGCCGTTCTTCTTTACCATAAACTAATTAATAAATTGGATAAAGGTATGTTTTATAAAATAATGACGGAAGCGGTGGCTATTGAAAAAGAATTTATATTAGAAGCAATTCCGTGCCGTTTAATAGGTATGAATTCGGGTTTGATGAGTCAATATATAGAATTTGTTTCAAACCGACTATGTCTTCAATTAGGATATGATAAAATGTTTCCGCATGCTACAAACCCGTTTGATTTTATGGAATTAATTTCTCTTAATGACAAAGTTAATTTCTTTGAAAAAACGAATACACAATATGCGTTGGCAAATAAAGTTATTGATGGTGACCCGTTTGATCTTTCCACTGAGTTTTAAATTAACCTAACCTGGTTATTTATTAACCCTTTGCCGTTTCTGGACTTTTTAATTTTTTTATATAGTAATAAAAAATTAAACCGTAAATGGTATTAACTATATACACCGTTATAAAAGACAAATTCGTCGATATAATCGGCAAGGGGTGGGGGGTGGGGGGGGGGGTAAAATGGGTTTTTTTTGTATTGTAATATATAATTATAATATTTTATATTACAAATGTCACAGTTGTTACAAATGTTTAATTTTAATAAACCAAAAAATGAAGAAACTAATATTGATAAAGGTAAAAATTCAAATGAAGAGTCTGAAAGAAAATCGAATGAGGAGTCTGAAAGAAAATCGGATGAGGAGTCTCAAACAAAATCGGATGAAAATTCAAAAGTGGACGCAGAAAAATCAGAAGATTCTGAAAAAGCAAAAGATGATGATGGAGACACAAAAGAAGCCGCCGAAGAAGCCGCAGAAGAAGCCGCAGAAGAAGCCGCAGAAGAAGCCACCAAAGAAGCATCCGACGAAACCACCGAAGAAGCCACCGAAGAAACCACCGAAGAAGCATTCGAAGAAACCACCGAAGAAGAGTTACCAAATATTACTATAACAAATACTTTTATAGAATTTAATATTATTACAAATGATTCTAATTTTAATTATTATAATTTTTACGATGATCAATATTGGAATATAGTTGGTATTTATCCGGATGTAACTATAAATAATGAATCAACAATAATTAAACAAACAGGTGGAGGAATACGAGAAGAAATTAATAGTAATAATAGTTCACTTACATCACCATACAAATACTTTCATTATCCATTATCTTACTTGTCCCAAAATAATCCTATATCTTATTTATTTCAAAAAAAAACAGAACCTGTTCAGGAAAAATCACCACCCAAGTCTTTAAATATTCTTGAAAAACTTGGATTTAAACTAAATCAAGAAAAACCACATGATCATCATACAGATCCTAATCCTTTACCTACTACCTATACTATTAATCCAACTAAACCAACCGAAATTTCGGGTTCTTTAATACCAGAAACAAATATATTTAACGCAACCCCCGAAAAAAATTTATTAACAAATTATAATTCAAGTCCTACAATTAAAACTTTACCCACCCCCACCCCCACCCCCACACCTACACCCCCCTCGGTAGTTATACGTTTTACACCTAATAAAAAATTTACTTCTTTAAAAAAACTTATGAATACACGCAATATAGATACTGATATTGACATTACAAACGACAAATTTCAATACAAAGAACTCGAAATAATAAAAATTATTAAAGAAAAAAAACAAATTACAACAGATATTTATATAGAAGAAATATACTATATTAATGGAAAACTTGTTATACTAAAAGGAATATTAAACGAAACAAAAGAAACTAAAACACCTATTGATTTAGAATCCAATATTTCTATATTTGAAAATACTAAGGCTTCAATGATAACGTCTTCGTTTTAATATATCCTTATTTAAAACATACATTTCTAACTGAAAACCGTAATAGTATATTAAACCAGTATTTGTAATAATTTCCAATATTTCTCGTATTATTCTTTTTTTTTTATATATAGTTAAAATATCCGTATCAAACATTAAATGCGGATTGTGGTTGTGATAATAATCCATAAACATTGCCGTATCGGTTATTTGATTTAAAGAAGTATCATTTTTAAATTCGTTCAAATCGTATAATAACCATAAGTTATTTTCACAATATAATCTTAACTGTGGTATATTCATATTATTTAAAATGTCATTTATTTTTTGTTTAGGAAAGGAAAAATGTCTTTCGCTAACACAATTTCTTCGTATATTTTCCAAAAAACATGGGTCTATAAAAGACTTAATATAACTTATAACATCCCCATTTAATTTTAATAACATTTTATTAATATTTAATAAAACGGTTCGTTGACAATAATTCTTTTTCCATTTATAACACGCAACGGTTTTATTTTCTAAAGAGTCATTTACATGCCGAAAATTATTATTACATCTGTATAATTCAGTTGTATAAGTGTTTACGTAACCTATTAACTCGTTTATTTTTTTTTGTTTTTTTTCCACCGTTTCCTTCGTCGGATTTGAGGAAATTGGATTCTTTAAAATGTCTCCTTGAATTATTGAAATATTAAACAGTATTTCCGCCAAGCTATTTTTTTTTGATTGATTTATATAACGTTCTCGCTCTTTTTCAAATTTATCAACATTTACCATAATATCAAATATTTTTATAGAAATAGTAGATGTAAATCCAGTATATGGTTTCATAAATTGTTTTGTAAATTCTTTATTATTGTTGTAATATACGTAGTCTTCGCGATGATTTGATAAAATAATTGGTTTTTTTCTTCTTTCCTTTTTTTCTTTTTCCAAAACAGGTTGATGAGTAGGTGTTATAAATTGTGTGTTGCTAAAAACGTTTGTTGGTTCTGGTAACGGATCTGGGTTTACTGATATAGTTAAATATTCACGATTTTCGTTTATGGAATACTGAAAATACTTGTATTGATATTCAAAAAAACGTGTGTATTTTATTAAATTTGATTTAATTTTTAAATTTTTGTGAAATGAAGGATCGGAATAGGACTGATGAGAATCAGTTAAATAAAGATATATTATCATTTTTATTTGGTTCTTTAAAAACTGATTTTCATTTATCTTTGGAAATAATGTCATTAAATACTCTAATAGCTCAGTAGCATTATAATTAATAATTGTTGTCATTATAGTAACTTAAATAATTGATTTGTTAATATGTATTATATAATAAAACTTTAATCAATTTTTAGACCACTTATTGTTAAAATAAACCTATAATTTTTATAAAACTTACACCTTATTTTAATCTTTTAATTTTCGGATTTAATGGTTAACCCTTTAACCATTTAACCCGCGGATTTCAGGGTTAATGATTTTATTATTTTAATCGGTCATTATAAGATACTACACTATAAATTGTGTCAAATATTT
>Ga0209400_1001679_pt1 | contig 17435 bp, 18 predicted proteins | sample M_130807_EF_Meta_FD_187313 | JGI IMG/M metagenome (GOLD analysis project Ga0209400, IMG submission 187313) | Freshwater microbial communities from Lake Montjoie, Canada to study carbon cycling - M_130807_EF_MetaG (SPAdes) (version 2) | ecosystem: Environmental > Aquatic > Freshwater > Lake... | reverse complement strand
AGATCAACGGCAAGCTCATCTAAGACCTTGAAACCAATGTTGTGACGGGTTTCGAGGTATTCAGCACCAGGGTTTCCTAAACCGACAATCAGGAATTTCATTTTACCAATTTGGGCAAGTATTACACTTGTCTGCTTGTTTCAAATAAAATAAAGCACCCACCACGATATCACGCTGGCCATATAAGAATGCTTGCTTTGCATGAGAATCGTAGTCATTCGGACGAGTTTTGACGCGATACTGGCCAATAAAACCACCTTGCACATTCGCTGCCACAAACAAATGCTTGAAAAACTCTGCGCGCAAACCAAAGTGCCCTGACGCGCCAACACCCGAAAGCGAAACGGTTTCCATAGATTTTTCGCCAGCGAAAGTAAAATCATTGTAAGAAAGTATTGGTCCTGCGCCAACACCCATCAATGTTGTTAAAGCAAAATTGCCTTTTTCTGTTTTATAAACTTTAAATACATTGGTGAGCTGTACATTGATGTAATTAAGCCCATTGGTGTTTTCGTAATGAAAAGTAGTTTCATTGGTGGTAATGGAGTCTCCGCTATAGGTGCCAGACCAGCCTGTAGCTAGGTCAATACCAGGGTTTATTGTTCCGCTTAAATAATAGGTTGGGCCGTGTTTCATGACGTATTTCATGTGCTCGTACCCTAGAGATACTGCCCAATTGCGCTTGAAATTATACCCAACACGCACGTCAAATTGTGGCACTGTAAAGGTCTTTAAGTTGATGTACTCGTTGAAATTGGTCGAGGGACGGTCTGCGGCTTGGACGCCTTGAAGCTTGAAATCATAACCCGGACCAATAAAGCGAATGGTACTAGGTGTATAGATACTGCGGTTATAGCCCCAATAAAAGAAGAGTGTTCCTGGGCCTGTCGATTTCTTTTGATTGAGGTACTGAGCCTGTGTGCTAGCTCCTAAAAAAATGAAAAGTGAAAAAATAATATGTTGTTTCATCGGGAAATAATTTGAACCCATTCCTTTTGGCTAAGAATGCGTTCTAAACGAAAATGAATAGACTTGTTACGGTTGTGCCAGGCCACGAGTCCATAGCCCTCGGCAAAAATACTGTACTGCAGGCCTGTCGCTTCCTTTTCAGTTCTGGTAAAAGGATTGAGTACTGTGCGGCGGATTTTGTCTTTAAAAACCAGCGACGAGACCTTATTTTTAGACAAAACACGAGTTGTGCGCTTACTTTGGAATTTACGAAATACCTCTTGGAGAATGACCGTGGAGTCGGTTACACCACTAAATTTAGTTGCAAACCATGTTTCTTTTTGAAGGTCAAACGGGAAAAATTGGTTTTTGTAAAGCAGTGCTTTTTCTTTGCTTTGCTCGCGATTGACAACCATGTGATCTTGTACCACAAGTGAGTCTATGTTGTAATTGATGGCTTCGCGCAATCGACCATCTCCAGCATACACTTCTACAATGAGGTGCGGTCCGACGGCATCTTCAACGGTATAAATCCGATGAAATTCTTCGTCTAATCCGTTTGCAATATTACGGTATTGATAGATTTTTGGAATGGTGTCGAGTGGGTAAAAATAAGCGGCATTGGGATTTTGGCTCGTGTATTCAAATTTTTCTTCAGAAATATATCCCTTGACATACCATCCGATGAAGGTAGCGCCGAGAACTAATAAACCGTAGAAAACCCACTTTTTCATTTAGACATCTTTAAAAACGCAACTTCTTGTTCGGTGAGGTGGCGGTAATACCCACGCGGTAAATCTTTTTTGGTGAGGCCAGCATATACGACACGGTCTAGCTTGATGACTTGATAACCAAGTGCTTCAAGCAAACGGCGAACGACTTGGTTTTTGCCGGAACGAATTTCGATTCCAATTTCATTGCTCTGGCCACCTTCAACAAAACTAGCTTCTTCCGCTTTAAAGCGTCCGTCTTCGAGGTCAACTCCGCGCGTCATTTTTTCCAAATCTTCTCTGGAAACAGCTTTGTTGGTCTCAACATGGTAGATTTTGCGTGCGTGGTAACGCGGGTGCATGAGTTTTTTCATCATGTCGCCATCATTAGTAAAGAGCATGAGGCCGGTTGTTTCGCGTTCCATGCGCCCAACTGGGAAAATTTGTTCGCGACACGCTTTACTCACGAGGGTCATGACGGTCTTGCGGCCACGTGGGTCGTCAATAGCCGTGATATAACCTTTTGGTTTATTGAGTAAGACGTAACGTTTGGTGCCGGTAGTGATGGTTTCTCCGTCGTATTGAACTACATCGCCTGGCTTGACTTTGTAGCCTAACTCAGTGATAATAATTCCGTTAATTGAAACCACACCCGTTTCAATGAGGACATCTGCCTCGCGGCGCGAACAAATACCTGCATTGGATAAAAACTTATTGAGGCGAATGGCATCTTCGCGGAAACTAGGCAAAGGATCTCCTTTTTTGACTTTGATTTTGTAATCGATGTATTTGCGCTTGTCACGGGCACTCACCTTTGGTGCATCTTTGGCACCGCTTACTTTAGGTTTTGCACCTGTTTTTTTTGGTTGTCTCATTTGGGTACAAAGATAGGCAAAAAGAAAATGCCTTTATTGAGGCTCGTCGAGCAGTTGACCGATATGTGCTTGGAGTAGACTTACTTCCTTTGGATTGGTGCCGTCATAGTACCCCCTGATGCGCAATTGTTGGTCTACTAAAACAAAATTGTTCGTGTGGATAAAATCGCTACCGGCATCACCTAAATTCTGCGCTTCAGCAGGCTTCAAAACGAAGAATGAGCGTCTAGCCAAACGGTATAAATCAACTTTTTTACCCGTCAAAAAATGCCACTGCCCTGCTTTGGCTTTGTGGGCTATGGCATAACGCTTCATTTGCGCAATTGTATCCGTGTCGGGGTCAACTGTAAAGCTAAAAATATGGACGTCTTTTTCAGTAGCAAACTTGCGCTGAATGCGCTGCATTTGGGTGTTCATGATGGGGCAAATGCTCTTGCACGTAGTAAAGAAATATTCTACAATACTCACCTTACCTTTCATGTCTGCTTCGGTAATCCATTTGCCATCTTGATTTTCAAAACGAAAGGCTCCAATGCGATGTCCCTTGCCCATGCGCAGCATTTCTGGATCCACCATCTCTTGCTGAACGTCTATCGGATTGATTACTGGAAGTGGCTTTTCCCTGCCTTGATCACTTAAGAAATAATAACCAATAGGCACTAAAATGAGGAAAAATACGACTAGAAAAAGAATCCGTTTCATGCTACAAAATTACGGTTTCAAGAGCTCAGAAATACTGACTTTGATCAGTTCTTGACGATTTTCTAAGTTGCCCGTCAGAACAGTATAACTTCGGCCATATTTTTCAAGTTGGTCAAGGTATAAACCAAATAGCATATCTCTATTCAAAGGGTTTTCTCGGAGCGGGTCAGCCTCCCAAGGGATATCAGGAGCACACAAAAAATAATGGTCAAATTGTTGGGCTTTCAAAAGTTCGCTAATCATCGGACTTACCTCAGCGTACTTTACTTGTGACCAAATCTGAAAAACATGCATTTCGGTATCGGCTATCAAGCCGTGGTTGGGCCAAAGCGCTACCTGTTTTTGGGCCATGAAATCTAAATCTTTTTGGATATAACTTGACTGATGGGCTAAATAGATTCTTGCAAATTCATCAATATAGGTTAAAGAAAATTCCTGCGCACACCAAGTAGCCATAGTTGTTTTGCCACTAGATTCTGGACCAGTAAATGCTATGCGGAGAGCGCTTTTTTCCATTTTCTAAAACCGTTGATAGCAAGTAAAAGATAAGCGAAATACAAAATGGCGGTTGACCACCAATGTTCGGCGCAGAACCAAATGACCCCGACGATATTCACCACAATCCAAACAAGCCAGTTCTCCAGCACTTTTCTGGTGGTAAGCAAAGTGGCTAATATTGAAAAAACAAAGAACTGTGCGTCTAATGCCTCGCGCCACGACATCAATAAATTGGTCGAAAACGTCATTTTGAAGCCCAACTCAAACAACAAAACAACAAACAAGAACACCATACCAGTCAAGAAACTCAGTAAAACCCAGGTCCAAATTGATTTCCCTATAGATTGAACGGGTAAAGTTTCTTTCTGATCTGACCAAGTAGCCAAACCATAAAAACCAAGAACGATATAGGCTATTTGCTGGCTAAACAAGCCCCAAGTATCCATTTGATAGAAAAAAATAGCGTATAAAAATGCACTGGCAATGCCAAAAAGCCAACCGATGGATTTTTCAGTGGCAATGAGATAGACGTAAACGAAGCCTAAAATGGCAGCAGCTATTTCCAGAAGCGGAGAAAGAAAATCAAAACCTACCATACTAGCGGATCACGAGGACTTTAGCTACTTTGTGCTCGCCTCCTTGATAGTTGTTAGCGGTCCAGAAGAAATATACCCCGGTTGGTACTTTTTCACCGTTCAGATTTTGGCCATCCCAGGTAGCTGTACCCCCATTGGATTGCGTTTTATAAATCAAGTTACCACCAGCATCTGTAATTTTGACATCTGAGTTATAGCGGAGGCCTTGAATGGTGATGGGGCCAAAATAATCGGGTTTCACTGGATTTGGGAAAACATTAAGCGTTTCATAGGTGGGGTCTTCATAAGTGGCATCTATGCGAAAAGACACCAAACCTTTGTCGGTGACGATATAAAGTTCGCCTGTTGTGTGGTTGAGTTCGATGTCGTAGATGGTGTTGGAAATCAGTGGTGAGTTGTCTTCGTTGTATTGAGCAATGATTTGAGTACCATCAGCAGAAAGCAACACCAAGCCCGCATTGGCTGTAGATATCCATTTGCGATTGCCGCCATCCACCTCGATATCGGAGATGTTGGCGTCGCCGAGCACTTCTTCAAAATTGCCTTCAAAGGGAATGAGGATGCGCTGAGCGTCAAAGTTGCCAGCACCTGCGGTAAAGCTACCATTGGCATTATACAACACTGCAAAGCCTGCATCTGTACCAATCCAGAGCTCGCCATCAAAATCTGCGGCCAATGCGGTGATTTTGTTGGAAGGAAGTGCGCCGAGCAATTCACCGGTGGTGAGTTGAATGGTATTATCGTCACTGGGGTCGTCTAGCGTACCTTGATGCTGCAAACCAACGAGCCCATTCGCATAAGTGCCCATCCAGATGTTGTCTTGGAAATCAATTTCTATATCGGTGGTCATTTTGTTGGCAGCACCGGCGCCGAGGTAATAGCTCGCCCAGACACCATCTGCTTTGCGCACTTTTAATGGTCTGTCCGTATAGCCATTGACACTCCACAAATTCCCTTTTGCGTCAAACTTAAGATCAGATACCAAAGACCAGCCATTGCCAATAGACACGGGCTCTATCGGGGAATTGCTTTGATCGAAAACCAGCGTATCTGTTTCATTGAAGAGTGTTAAAGGCGCAAATGAATAAGTACTTGCGGCAATTTCCTTTGGGTTTTTGGGATTCACGGCGACACCTATAAAATCCCAGAGCGCATTGAAATCCCAGGCAGTAACAGTTGGCGTGTTATGAAAACGCCATTGGTTTTCTTCGAGAATATGAATTCCATTGCGCGTAAATGCAGGTGCTATTTCACCCTCCAACCGGCCCGATCCAACAGCTAAAACACCTTCTTGCCAATCCATAGTATACACGTACTGATTGGCAAGCCCTTCAATTGGATAACGCTTACAAGTAAACGCGTTTGGATGTTCCTGAAGACCCCAAGCTCTATCTGCACTCCAGAATGAGCTGCCCAATTTACAAATGCGCGAAGGGTTGATCCAGCGATCTAGAAGACTCGCAGAATACGAGCTCAGTTGCAGACCATCAGCGTTGTAAAGTAGAAAGCCTCCGTCTGTAGATATCGCCATTTGAGCACCAATATTTTGAATACTGTTGATTTCATAACTAAATGGCTCGTTGATGACGTTGATTAGTAAATCGCCTTTTAGGCGGAAAACGGAATCTTGGCCATAGGCTTCATTGGAGCGCAGGACCCAAAATTGCTGGCCAATCGTTTGTAGCTCGCGGTATTTGTTTGTAGCCTGGTATGGAAAGCGCAAATCGCGATCCCATTGAGCATAATCTGGCAAAGCAGGATTACTACGTAACCCTTTGAGCATTTGTGTTGAGGTGAGCGCAAAGATAGAGTCTTGGGTGAGCGCAACATCTACTATGGCTTCGAGTCCGTTTGTTGGATAGTAGGTGTCTTTGATTTCTTCTTTGGCGACGTCGATAAGGACGATAGAGAAGTCATTGGCGACATAAATGTAGGCGCCATTTCGCTCAAACTGATTGATGCGCTTGGAGTTGGATATCTGAGCCAATTTGATGGCGGGTAAGTTGGTGATTTTACCTGCCTTCCATTTGTCGATGTTGCCGTTGGCATAGCCAATGTAGGTGGCGTTGTCAGTGGTGTCGTGGTATAAACAAGAAATTTCGATGTCTGACAAACCGTTCAGTGCGGTTTTCAAAACGGCTTCTTCGGTATAGGGGTTGTAGATGTAGAGTCCGTTTTCTAGTGCAGTAAAAATGCGCTCACCGTCTGTAACGATATCGATGGCCTTTGCACTCGCCACGTGGTACTTCCATGTACCCATTGGGATCTGTGCTTTGGCGATACTGCCAAAGGTGAGCAACAGAACGAGAAGAAAAAAGTTAGACTTCATGGGGAGTAGCTGAGGTGAGTGTTTCTGTTTTGATAATATATGTAGGACGCTGCTTACTCTGCACAAAAAGCTTGCCTAAATAAATACCAACAATGCCAATCAGTATCATTTGAATTCCGCCAATAAACAAGACGGAAGCTATCAAGGAGGTCCAGCCTGTAATGGCGGCATTTGTAAAAACTGCAATGTAAATTGCGTAACAGCCGTATACAAAAGCCAAAAAAGCAAAAAAGAGTCCTAGATAGATGGAGAAATAAAGCGGTTTGGCGCTAGAAGAGGTAATGCCATTAATGGCAAAATGAAACATTTTAGAAAGCGAATACTTGCTTTGGCCGCTGAAGCGCGCAGCGGGCTCGTAGTCAAGGGCAACCTGCTTGAACCCCAAGGTAGGAATTAGGCCACGTAAAAAAAGATGTGATTCTTTAAAGGATTTGATAGCGCTGACCACTTTGCGATCGAGTAGCCGAAAATCGGCAGTGCCTTCTTCTATGGGTGCCTCTGATAAGCGATTGGCTAACCAATAGAAAGCTTTTGCACTTATTTTCTTGAAAAAACCAACGTTTTGTTTGTCTTGGCGGCGCGTGTAGACAATCTCAGCACCATTGCGCCAAAGTTGAACCATATCGGCAATAAGTGCTGGCGGATGTTGAAGGTCGGCATCTAAGCTAATAACGGCGGCACCGCGGGCGTGGTCAAGACCAGCCTTGAGGGCATTTTGGTGACCAAAATTGCGACTGAATTGCAGGTAATGAACGCGTGCATCTTGGCTGCGCAAGGCCGCAATGCGCTGTAGAGAGGCATCTGAGCTACCGTCGTCTATAAAAATGAGTTCGAAGGCGTCAATATTTAGTTGGTCTAAAACGGCCCTGATTTGTTCATAAAGAGGCTGCACATTTCCCTCTTCGTTGAAAGTGGGAATCACTAGAGAAAGTTCCGGGCGTTGCTGTGGCTTCATGTAGAGCGAATTTACGCAATAATCTTGGCTTTTGATTGGGGTTTGATACCAAGATCTGCTCAAATCGCTTGCCTTTCCCTATATTTGCGTAAATTCCGTCAAATGTCAGTAAATGAACGTATCTCTACAGACAATGCTCCTAAACCAGTAGGTCTGTATCCCCACGCACGCCGTGTGGGCAATCTGTTGTTTTTGTCAGGCGTTGGTCCGCGCGTCGCCGGTTCAGATGCCAATGACTCTAGTGTGCCTGGCCTCAAGCTTGACCACAACGGCAATTTCATCACTTTTGATTTTGAAGCACAATGCCGCAGCGTATTTGAAAACGTGCGCATCATTCTAGATGCATCTGGCTCTAGTTGGGAACAGCTTGTTGACGTCACCGTCTTTTTAGTCAATATGAAACGTGACTTCCAAACCTACAACAAACTATATGCTGAGTACTTCAAAGACAACCTGCCTTGCCGCACCACCGTCGAGATTTCTTCGCTTCCTACACCTATTGCCATCGAACTTAAATGTATTGCCACTATTGAATCCTAACCTATGACCGCATTTATCATCCGCATCGTTTTAGCACTTGTTGCCACTTTCTTTAATGTTTACCTCTTTGTATCCAGACACTGGGGCTGGGGCATCTTTTTTATTTTCATCACCGCACTCGTTATCCTTTCTTTTTTCAGAAATGAAAACATGATTTTAGCACTCAATCAAATGCGGGTGGGCAATCAAGACAAAGCCAAAGCGTATATCAACAAAATCACGCACCCACACTTATTGCCAAAAAAGCAACATGCCTACATTCTATACCTCAAAGCGGTACTTGGTGCACAAGAACTTGGTTTTGCGACCTCCGAACAACTATTGCGCAAAGCAATTAATCTGGGCTTGCGTCAAAAAGAAGACAACGCTGTAGCGCGCATGCATTTGGCAGGTATCTGTGCCCAAACAGGCCGCCGTCCAGAAGCCTTAGCCCTGCTTGCCGAAGCGAAAAAACACGATAAAAACGGTATGCTGCGCGATCAAATCAAGATGTTACAACAACAACTTCAGATGGCGCCTTCCAAAAATCAAATGCGTATGGCCCAAATGATGGGTGGTCGCAAGAAAACCCCTAAAATGCGTTAATTATGTCTCAAACACCTCGCGCCATTGCGCCTTCTTGGCCAGATTACCAACTAATTGATGCCGGGGGTGGTAAGAAACTCGAGCGCTGGGGCAAGGTCATTACCATCAGACCAGATGTACAGGCTTACTTTCACAGTGGCAAACCCTTTACCGAATGGAAAGAGTTGGCCCATTGGGAATTCACCGAGAGCCCAGGCAAAACCGGTCGCTGGAAAGCACTCAAAAAAGATGCGCCAACTGAATGGCAAATCGCTTATGGGCGTTTAAAATTTGTACTCGGGACCTCAACTTTCAAACATGTAGGCCTCTTTCCAGAACAAGCCATTAACTGGGCACACATCGATGCACACGTTAGCTCTGAAGACAAATTCCTTAATTTATTTGCCTACACCGGCGCTGCAAGTTGCATGGCTAGGCTCAAAGGTGCTGACACCTATCATATCGATTCTTCTAAATCTATATTGAATTGGGCCAACCAAAACATGGAGTCCAGCCGGCTACTCAACATCCATTGGGTACTTGAAGACGCGCTTAAATTTGCCGAAAGAGAAGCCCGCCGTGGCCATCAATACAATTACATCCTCATGGACCCACCCGCTTGGGGTAATGGGGTCAAAGGTGAGAAGTGGAAACTAGAAGATAAAATCGATCAGCTCTTTGCAGCCTGTGCACAAATACTCAGCCCCAATGGGCATCTGACGCTCAACACCTATTCGCCGTCTATTGAAGCGAATCTCCTAACAGAATTAGCGGAAATGTATTTCGAAGGTCGTTCTGCTGAACACTGCGAGCTTTACTTAGAAAGCCAAACTGAAAAAACGCTGTATTGCGGAGAGTTGCTGCGTATTGCACCGCTCAAATTACAGTAACTCGTTAGCCAAATTAGCAAGCTCAGAACGCTCTCCTTTCTCTAATCGAACATGTGCAAATAGTGGTTGCCCTTGTAAGCGATCAATCAGGTAAGCTAATCCATTACTGTTTTCATCCAAATACGGAGTGTCTATCTGATGTACATCTCCAGTGAATACGATTTTAGTGTTCTCGCCTGCCCGTGTAATGATTGTTTTGACTTCATGAGGGGTGAGGTTTTGTGCCTCATCCACAATAAACATAATGTTACTTAAGCTGCGGCCACGGATAAATGCGAGTGGTGTAATGACGATTCTTTTGGTTTGCTCCATTTCGATGATCGCCTTGTATTTCTTTTCATTTTCACCAAACTGAGACTTGATAAACTTGAGGTTATCCCAAAGGGGCTCCATATACGGACCAATTTTATCTTCGGCGTCTCCGGGTAAGAAACCAATTTCTTTATTAGAGAGCGGAACCAATGGCCTGGCAAGTATCACTTGATTGAATTTCTTATGCTGTTCGAGGGCTGAAGCCAAAGCAAGTAAGGTTTTTCCTGTGCCCGCCACTCCTTGCATAGCCACTAATTTGACATCGGGGTTCAAAAGCGCATGAAAAGCAAAGGCTTGTTCGGCGTTTTTTGGTTTGATGCCGTAAACAAACTCCTTTTCAATGCGTTCGAGCTGGTCTGTATGGTGATTATAGAAGGCTAGAGATGACGTTTTTCCATTCTTTAGGATATAATACCCATTTGTCGCTTTTTTATCGCCAAGAAAACCGTTTTCCTCTATGCTTCCGCGCGTAAATATTTCGCGAATCACCTCGGAATCAATGCCCTCTATACCATACTTACCTGCCGCATGCATTTCAGCGGAATTGACTTTTCCGGTTTCGTAGTCCTCCGCAATCACACCAAGTGCCTTGGCTTTGATGCGCAAGTTGATATCTTTAGTTACCAAAATGACGGTTCGCTTTGGCTCAAGCTCGATTAAACTGAGCGCAGCATTGATAATCTTATGGTCGTTCTTGCCAATGGCATAGACCTTTTCCGCGTTCAGGCCAGTAGGTTGCTCATCCATCACGACTTTGAATTTACCGAGCCCTTTACCCAAAGCAATCCACTCCTGTAGCGAACCACTACCAGAAAGTTTATCAATAAAACGAATAACCTCCCTTGCAGAAAAATTCTTTGTGTCATTGCCAATTTTGAATTTATCTAGTTCTTCAAGCACTGTAATTGGGATCGCTACACAATGTTCATCGAAATTGACAATAGCATCGAAATCATGTAGAAGAACAGAAGTATCTAACACAAATATTTTTTCTTTTTTTTTCATCCGAGAATTTTTTTGAAAGTACTTATTTTTCTTTTTGAAAAATGACTTGCGGTGAAAATAAGGGCCTAATGTAAATCAAACGTTAACCCTTCTTAAAGAAGGATTTAAAGGCACTATCTAAAGAAGTATATTTGAAGGTAAAGCCCGCATCAATTATTTTTTGATTGCTAGCTTTTAGGTCCGAAAGAACTAAAATTGCGCGTTCGCCAAGTAAAAAGCGCAGAAAGAATGCAGGGATGTTGGGCATGAACAGCGGTCTTTTCAGCCATTTTGCCAGGCGCTGGGTCATTTCTTGGTTTGTAGCATTTGCACCAAGCACGTTATAAGTACCTTCTATGCGGTGGTCATAGGCGAATAACATGAGGCGGCACAAGTCGTCAATGTGTACCCAAGGGCTGCTTTGCGTGCCTGGACCCACTGCTGCGCCAACTCCCCAATATATAGGTTGTTTCATGAGGTGTAAAGAGCCGCCGTGTCTGGACAAAACCATAGAGATGCGCAAAATAGCGCCCGGAACCTGTTTCAAAACCTGCTGATGGGCGCTTTCCCAATCTTGGACTACATGTGCCAAATAATCGTGGCCATAGGGAGCGTCTTCGCTGAAAACTTGGTCGGGTTTGGCGTCATAACAATTGACCCCTGAAGCGCCAATATAGAATTTGAGCCGCGTCATTTGTGGAATGATAGAAGCTAAAAATTCAGTGCTCTGAACGCGTGAAGACAAAATTTGATCTTTACGTGCAGGTGTCCAACGTTTGGAACCGATATTTTCACCGGCAAGATTGATGAGGATATCGACTTTAGCCAACTTGCTAGTGTTGATTTTCCCTTGTTCTGGATTCCAATAGATTTGACCGTTTTTTTTTGGACGTCTAGTTAGTTTGTACACCCTGTATCCGCGGTCTTTGAAATGACGTGTTAAATGGCCGCCGATGAGGCCAGAGCCGCCCGCAATGAGCACAGTTGGCATATCGTCTCTTACTGTGGACATGCCTCTTTGAGTTTTTGTAAAGCATCGGGGGTGCTTTGTACTAATTTTTTACAAATAGACTCCTTTTTTTCGAGTGCCTGCTTGAGTAAAATGGTATCTTGGTGCGAGGCCGTTGCAGACCAAATGACCTCCGAGAGTCGATTGACTTTTTGTGCTTGTTTTAAGCAGGCGCATTGTGCTTGATCAGGCTGAGAACAAGCCGAAAAGAGGGCTGCCGCCGCAAGAAAAGAAATGCTTAATTTTATAAGACTCATTGTTGAACAAATTTAAAACAATCTCGTAGAATTGCGCATGCGTCATTGGACTTCTTTTACTATAATTTTTCTCTTTTGCTCATTGGGCTTTTCTCAACAATGTCAAAGTACTTTTAAACCTAAAAAAGAACTTGCTGCACATACCTATTTATGTCCAGAATCCATGCAGGCCGATTTAGCTCAGCTACACAAACATATCTTAGATACGCACCCCAACCCCACCTATTACGGTAGCCTCAACGACCTCAGTGAGGCCTATAACATAGCCAAAACAAAAATCAACAAGCCCTTAACCGTTTTTGATTTTACGCTTGTGGTGAATACGTATCTGTTTACACTCAAAGATTCACATACGGGTATCAACCCTAAACAATTTCTATACGAGGTCAATGGCCAGCGAAAAGTACTGCCCTTCTTTGTTGAAATGGTCAGCGATAAATTTTACATCAGCAACGCCTATAACTCAGAATTCATTATTGGTGCTGAACTCTTACAAATCGATACGTTTAGCGTTGAAGAATTATTCAACTACGCTTTGGCACTCAGTTTGAGTGAAGGCAATGCCACTGATGCTAAAGAAGAGGTGGCTAGCGATTACATCGGAGTGGTCTACAATTTGCTCTCCATGAATTTAAGGCGGGCAAAAAGCGCCCAAGTTAAAATGGTGACTCCCGCTGGGGACACACTCCAAAAAAACATTGCATTTAGCACTTCATGGAAGTATTTTTTATCTGGCATATTAAGTGGTCAAGAAGATGAAGTACGCTATTCCTTCGATGCAAACAACAATGGCATCTTGGTTGTGGAATCCTTTCAACCAATATCGCTGAACATGTATAAAAAGCAAATCGATGCTTTCTTTGAAGAAGTACAAAAACGCCGCTGTACGGCAATTTTTATTGACCTGCGCAACAATTTGGGTGGGCTCTTGCGGGCCGAGGAATACCTATTTAGCTATATCAATTCCAAACAGGTATCAGTCAAAACCAATTACCTCTACAAACGAAGTAATTATGACCGCTTTGCCCTATTAAGCCCTGTACAACAAATGCAATTTGAAAACCGCGCTAAAAATGTCTACCCCAACGGCCTCATTTCAAAAGAATATGACTTTTATAATTTGCCAAAAGGTGCCACCAAAACAATTTTGTACGACTACCTACCCGAAAACAACCGCAATTATATCTACACAGGGGCATGTGACCTGGTTTTAAATGGCAATTCGATGTCTGCATCTGTATTATTTGCGGCTTGGTTCAAACACATTGAACGTGGTAAAATTCTCGGAACGCCATGTATGGGCGGCATGGGCGGCACTTTCGGAAATCCGGCTATAATTACCTTAAAGCATGCGCATATGGATGTCATGGTAGCCACCTTGAAATTTACACCTTTTCATGTACAAGAACGCATTCTCTCGGCAATAATTCCCGATGTATTCATCAAGGCCACCAGAGAAGACATCATTGAGCAGCGCGACCCATTTTTAGAATACCTGAAGGTTTACCAAAAATAATAGCCTGCCCAAACCAAAAGGTAGCGAAACAATTTTCCAACCCCCATCAATATAAAGGTAGGCAGCCACGGCGCACGAAAAAACCCTAACGCTATGCCGATGATGTCTCCAATTAAAGGAAGCCAACACAGCAACGCCATCCAACTACCATAACGATGTATTTTTATACGCCAATGCGCAATTGCTTCTGGTTTTGCTCCTAGTTTTTGGAGCCAAGCTGGATTACCTAAAAAGCCTATTCCGTAGTTGAGCCAAGCGCCGCTTGAATTACCTGCAGTAGCCACCAAAATGCAGGTCCAGGGATCAAAACCCATAACGAGCATTGTTGTAAGGAATATTTCTGAAGCCACAGGTAATATGGTAGCTGCTAAGAAGCTAGCCAAAAACAAGCCTAGATATCCGTATTCAAAACTCATAAGTACAAAAAAAGCCGGTTACCCGGCTTTTCAAATTTAATTCGAAATAAATTAACGCTTCACAAATTTCTTAGTGAGTGTGCTACCGTTTGAAGTAATGCTCACAGTATAAATACCAGAAGCCCACTGTTCTGAGGCTAAAGATACTTCTTGTGCGCCAGCAGTTAATTGCGCAAATGTATTTGTTTGCATGATTTTACCGCTAATGTCGGTTACTACGATGTTGACATCGCTTGTATTTTTCAATTCAAAACGCAACGCAGCGTTCGCAGCTGTTGGGTTTGGCATTACAACCGCTTGGCTCAATTCTGTTTGCTCAGTTACATTCAAAATTGGATCGAAGTTCATGCGGACCATAGGTGTATTGGTAGAATAATACCAAGTATTGTCTGCCATGTCTAACAAGAATGTTGTTTGTGGTTCAGACTTACCAGCGTTAGAAACACGCAAACCGGCAGAATAAGCACCAACAACAGCTAGATATGTTGTGCCTGCAAATACATCTACGTATGGATTGAGTTCCATGACCATGTTTACGTTGAGGTTATTAGCAGCCAATACGAGTGGTGCAGACTCTGATTCAAAAATGAAGTCACCGGTAGTGGCATCTACTGAATATAATTTCACAAAAATTTCTGTTCCAACGGTAGCTCCATTGGCACCACCTGGCAAACGCACATTAATTGCTTTTAATGTTGCATCTTGGAAAATGTCAAAAAGATTACCCGTTTCGAAACCATCTGTTCCGTTAGAAGTACTTCCTAGTGGGGTTCCGTTGTCGCGTGCATAGATGAAGTCTGTTACCGCGAAATCGATGTTAGCCATAACGTTATTGGCGGGGATATCGTCTGTAGAATCTGCAGTGATGCTACGTGAAATAGAGATATTGCCGGGCGTCGCGGGTGGTGTATAGAAAGTTGTGAGTTCAATAGCCGCAGTATCTAATGAGTTAATGCTTACTGCTGTTGAAGAGCCGGTCCATGCGCCGCTGTTCGCATTGATGTTCAATTTTACATTTGTTTGTGTATTGACACCGCCGTTAAATACGTCTGCAGCAAAACCGATTTCAGTTACTTGTTCATCTGGTATTTGATAATATGGTAAGCCTGCTGTACCCCAGAAAGTGGAAGTAACAGAAAGATCGTTAGTTGGGTTTGTAACGATTTTGACGTCGTCAATGTACCAACCATAAGCAACCCATACATTTGCATTTGCTGCTGAAGCAGGGAAACCTGTTGTCCAAGAGAAACGGACCCAAATTGGGCTCGGTGTTGCGGTTAGAAAGGTTGCTAAGTTGATGATTTTAGTATCTGGGTTTGTATAAGCGGAGCCACCGGCTGAAGACAAAACAGGTTTATCTTGGTTGTTGCCAACGGTAACCCAAGTAGTGCCATCTGTAGAAATTTGCATTTCTTGAAGGTCGTTGAAACGCGCTCCATATTGTTGGAATTGCAAAGAAACTTGATTGCTACCACCTAAGTTGGCAATATCGATTGGTTGTGCTGAAGTAAGCGTATAAACTACGTTGAGGGCTTGTGTTGCAGGAGTTGCTGTAGGGTCGCCATTGACGAGCTCAGCGTAATTGCCACCTGATGTAGATGCAATGCCACTTGTTGCCCACCAACCATCGTTGCTGTTGTTGATATTCCAGCCAAAATCAATTCCGCTTTGACCAGAGTTGTCTAGCGTCCAATTAGCAGGGTTTGAGAAGTCATCAGACCAGAGTGTAACACCAAGGGTTTTTTCGTCGGCTTGAGCTTCAGTTGCAACTTTAGGCGCCTTTACCAATTCTTGGAAAGTTTGGATGCGCGGTGCTTTTTGAGCATAAGCTATAGATGCAAAAGCGCTTACAAAGAGTATTAGTTTTTTCATTTTCGAGTAATTTGGTACTAAAGATAGTGATTTCTATGCGTCCTTCAAAAAAGGCAGCAATTTTCGGCCATCATGAAGCTGAGAGCTAGAACAAACAACAACGTTTATTCCGTGTTGTTCGTGGGGCGCAAGTAAATAATTACCCAACAAATCAACAGCTTGGCTGTGCCCGTTGTAAATCAAATCATTCCCGTCTATCCCCACGCGATTGCATCCAATAACGTAGCATTGATTCTCAATTGCACGTGCTTTAACAAGTATGTCCCAATGCGCAATGCGCTTTTGAGGCCAGTTGGCAATATTTAAAAGTATGTCATACGCTGCTACGCCAGCTGCATTCACACGGTTGCGTATAAGTTCTGGAAAGCGCAAATCATAACAGATTTGTAGATTCAAATTCCAACCAAGGTAGCTCACAATGACTTCATTTTTACCCGAACTGAAAAATTGATCTTCTCCTCCTAAGCCAAAAGCCTTCCGCTTGTCATAGGTCTTAACCTGTCCTTCTGGATACACAAATACCCCTCTATTGAAATATTTGCCGCCATCGTGTACCATAATGGATGTATAAATAGCCAATTGATGACGCTCCGCCAGTTCTTTCAATAAGTGCAGCCCTTCCGATGCTTGCCAGTCATCTGCAAAACAGACATTCATAGAAAATCCCGTTTGGAACATTTCGGGCAATAGCAGTAAATCCATCTGAGGAGCAGTTTCCAAAAGGGCAACTATGTATTCATAGTTGGCTTTTTTTTGCTGCCAAACTTGATCAAATTGTAATATGCCGATGCTTAAATCTTCCATAATTTTTCTGTAGCTACCTGCAGTGTTTCTGTTGTTTTTGCATAACAAAAGCGAATCAGTTTGCGATCTAAGCCATCTTCATTGAATACAGATAGCGGAATAGCGGCTACACCGTGTTCAATAGTTAATTCTTCACAAAAGCGGGTATCCGGAAGATCTGATATCGCTGCAAAAGAGGCCACCTGAAAATAACTGCCTTGTGCAGGAAGTAATTCAAAACGGCTTTTGAGCAAGCCCTCCCGAAAGAAATCGCGTTTTTGCTGATAAAATGAACCTAGTAAATTGACATCTACCTGATCTAAATAAGCTGAAAGTGCATGTTGTGCAATACTGTTCACGCTAAAAACCAAAAATTGATGCACCTTGTGAATTTCTTTCATCAGCTCAGGGCTACAAATCAAGTAACCAACTTTCCAACCTGTTATATGAAAAGTCTTACCAAAGGAAGAAACGATAATTGCCCGATCCTGAATAGAGGGAAACTCATGAATGGATTTAAATTGATCCTCGAAGGAAATGAACTCATAAACTTCGTCTGAAAGCAACAATAAATTTGGATGCGCTTGCATGAGTGCTTCTAAAGCCACAAAATCTTGGCTATCCCAAATTGTACCACTCGGATTGTGGGGATTATTGGTTATCAGCATTCTTGTTTGTG
>Ga0209400_1001676_pt1 | contig 17473 bp, 13 predicted proteins | sample M_130807_EF_Meta_FD_187313 | JGI IMG/M metagenome (GOLD analysis project Ga0209400, IMG submission 187313) | Freshwater microbial communities from Lake Montjoie, Canada to study carbon cycling - M_130807_EF_MetaG (SPAdes) (version 2) | ecosystem: Environmental > Aquatic > Freshwater > Lake... | reverse complement strand
CCTTGATGAAGCAGATCAAATGGCTGACATGGGCTTCTTGCCAGTTGTAAAAGAGATTTTAGATCAAGGCAAAATGGGCGGACAGCGTCTGCTATTTTCTGCGACTCTTGATCGCGGTGTTGACTCGCTCGTTAAGTCATACCTTAAGAACCCAAAGACACACTCACTACAAAACGACCGTGCATCCGTTTCAACTATGGATCACCACGTTCTTGTTATGCACCCAGGAGATAAAGATTTAATCACCGCACAAATCGCAGCACGCAATGGAAAAACAATTCTCTTTGTTAAAACCCAACGCGGCGCAGATCGTCTAGCCGACAACCTCGCAAAAGCTGGCGTACCTGTCGGTGCACTACACGGTGGAAAGTCACAAGCAGTTCGTACTCGCACACTCAAACTATTTAAAGAACAAGAAAACGCAGCCCTCGTCGCAACCGACGTCGCCGCCCGCGGTATCCACGTAGATGGCATCTCACTTGTTGTCCACGTCGATGCACCAACAGATCACAAAGATTATCTACACCGTTCGGGCCGCACAGCACGTGCCGGCGAAGCTGGTGGAGTGGTAGTCCTTGCAACAATAAAACAACAAACTTCAGTTAAGGGATTAACTTCCCGCGCCGGTGTCACACCTAAATTCGTTGGCGTTAAACCAAATGACGCCGAACTAATGACAATCACCGGTGCCCAAGAACCAAGCGGCATTCCTTACGTGGCACCAATTACTGAATCCCGTGGACCCGCTCGCTCTGGTGGAAAGCGTCCACGTCCGAATTCAAGTCAAAGGCGGAGAAGGCCTAGGTAGGCGTATCATCACAACGCTCATTCTTTCAGGTAAGGAGCTCTCATGGTTAAAAATGTTTCCATAAGCGAAGTCCAAAACTTTTGGGAAAAGAATCCACCATTTCTGGGTGAATCAGAATTCAAATTTGGAAGTGCAGAGTTTTTTGCAAATCATACGACAACTGTTTTACAAGATTGTTTTGCAGGAAAATTGGATCGTAAAACTATCCCTTTCTGTAACATTGATGAGCCAATTCTTGATGCTGGATGTGGGATTGGTTTTTGGACTGAAATTTTTGTGAAAAAAGGTTTTTCGAAAATATTCATTTGCGATCTAACTCACACAGCAATTACGGCGACACTTGAACGTATAAAATTACTAGGGTCAAAAGTTACTCCTGCTGTCATGAATGTCGAAGCACTTAAGTATCCTGATAATTTTTTTTCTCATGTTAACTGCCAGGGTGTAATTCATCACACGCCGAATCCCCAGAACGCAATAGATGAAATCTACAGAGTATTAGCCCCCGGAGGAACTGCATCTATTTCATGTTACTACAAAAGCCCACTATTTAAAATTTTTGTACTTTCCCCACTTATTGGGGCGTTATTGAGCAAGCTCGGAATAGGATTACGGGGACGTGGTAGGGAAGAAATTTTTCAAAATAGAAATATTGCCGAAATAGTAAGAATGTATGATGGTAAAGATAACCCTATTGGCAATTATTATTCGCGAAAAGAGTTCAAGGAAATGTTGAATCAATATGAAATAGAGCAATTTTATTTACATTACTTTCCGATACGGCAAATGCGCATCAAAATTCCGAACAAATTGCACTTCTTGCTTGACCGCTACTTGGGGCTCATGATTTATGTCACTCTGCGGAAACCACTCCAAAACAAAGTATCGCAGGCGTAGATGAAAGTGCTTCACTGTATTGGAAACAGGCCTCAATATATGAAACTAGCTCCCATGATCTGGAGTAGTCCGATGAATGTTGAGAATAACATTGTTAATACAGGCCAACATTACGATCCAGAAATGTCTAGTGATTTTATAAATGAGTTCAAGTTGCCGAATCCTAATTGGACACTTACACCACCAAAACAAGATTTAGGGCTTCAGTTTCTAATAATGATTCAAAAAATTGATGAAATTTTTATGAATCAGAGATTTGATTTCGCTTTTGTTTATGGAGATACAAACTCTACTTTAGCGGCGGCTATTTCAGCTAATAATCACAATGTTCCAATTGTACATATTGAATCAGGATTACGGTCTCGAGACTTTAACATGCCTGAGGAGCGGAATAGAATTATTGTAGATTCTTATTCAAAATTAAAGTTTACGCCAACTTTAGGTGCACTTGAAAACCTTAAGAAAGAGAATCTACAAGATGGAAGTTTCTTTGTAGGAGATCTTATGTTAGATCTATTTAAGAAATCAATAAGTGATGTTGATGATTCACAAATTATTGGTAATTATTTACTTTGTACAATTCATAGGAAGTCAAATTTAGAGGCAAAAAGAATACAAGAGATTATGAAAATCTTGAGTACCAGTCAAAAAAAGATTAAACTAGTCGTACATCCGGCTCTTAAAGTTGCTTTAGATAATAGCAAATTAAATTCTTTCTCGAATAATATAGAAAGAATTCAACCACAGAGTTACTTGAATACTTTATGCTTATTAAAAAATGCGAATGGTGTTATTACTGATTCAGGAGGATTGCAGAAAGAGGCATACTGGATGGGCAAGCCAACATTGATTCCACGTTTTTCAACTGAATGGAGCGAAACAATTGATGAAAATTTCATTCACTTAGATCTCAAACTAGACAAGCTCAACACCTTCACAGAATCTGAAAATCAGATCAAACCTGATTTCTTGGCATTCGGTGATGGAAAAAGTGCTCAGAAAATCTGGGACGTACTACAAAATTTTTAATAATTGATAAACTCTATAAGGTTCATCTTCGTAAACTAAAATCACTCCTGATAAATCCAGTTTTCTGCCTTCTGTAATCAAATAATTTGCTCTCAATTCATTGGCTATTTCGATTAGTCTTTCATCAGTAGTATTTCTATAAATAGTGTAAATATCATTTATAATTTGATTTCCAAGCGCAATGCCAATCTCTGATTTTTTATTCTGGAGAATATTTTGAACATCCACACCAAATAATTCTGCTTTGTTCGCTCCTTCGATGAATTGGGCTTCATCTCGAGAATAGAGAATTGAGTAATGTAGCCAATCCATTGGTTTTCCTACAGATGCTCTTTCTGAGAAAGATTCCCAGCCAAAGGAGTCATTATTGGGTGGCAAGAAAAACACTGAATCGGGTTTTGTATTTTCTTTTGCCCATATTTCCAAATTATAATCTTTACTAATTGAACTTGATTTTGAATTTACGAAATTATGCTGAGTTCTTGTAATATTTACTAAACCTATGAATGAAATAATTATAAAAATCAATGTAAAATTCCGGGTCATTACTCTAAGTGAAAATTTTGAAAACCAATTTAGAATAATGTCATAAAGAAAATAGATTGATACTAAGAAGGCAACCACCAGAAAAAATATTCTGATCGGTAGGTAAAGATAAAGGCTTAGCACACAAAGATAGGAAACAAAAACAATTTCAGAAAGTAAGGAAACTCTCGATAGCAAATGCGAGTTAAACTTTATGCTTGAAAGATTTTTCAAGTAGACGTAGATTGAAACTAAGCAAACTGTAAAGCTAATTAGATCAGTGAGGCGTCCAAGCCCAATTACGTGAATTGCCATGACCATAATTATGAGAATATATTGAAATCGTTTCTTTCCGAAGGCACCCTCAAAGAAGATGGGAAGCAGTAAAATAAATATGTATGGGACAAAAATAGAAAGTCTATGAAAAGCTATGAGTATCAAGGTCGAATTACTATTGTTGATCTGGGAGTAAACGCAAGAAACAATAGAAACTACAAAGATAAAATGTAATGCATACTCCAGTCGTACAAAAACATTATCTTGCTTCTTTAAACTTTGCAAAATGATAATTACGGTGCAAAATATTGCCGACCAATGCAAAAATGATGGGATTAACTCTCGCATTTTTTCGACATTGAACAGATCCACAAATAGATGTACTTGGAAAAGTTTGATGCGTTCTAAGAATTTTCGGTTAAAGTCGGGAGAATGTGCTTGCAAAGATTCAAAAATTCCACTTAATGAAAATACTATGAAAGGAATCGCTCCAGTAACATAAAATAGATCCTTTTTCGTTATTTTTACATTTTGATAATCAATCAGAATCAGAAATATACATAGTGAACCAGTTATTATTCCAACTGTGAAATGGGTTGAAAGTAACATCGCAGTAACTAAAACCAGTGTTCCAAACCTTTTTCGCAGAGCCAGTGTTAGGGAAAGAATCGAAAGGGAATACGCAAACCCGTAGTTCCACCCATAAATAATCCCCCAATTAGCCAGGTTAATAGGGGCGACAATTTGAAATAAATTGAAAAAGGTCAAGGTTCCGATTATTTTCGAAGTTCGGTAATCTAAGATTGTCTTAATTGCAAATGCAAGAACAAGGTTTTGAAAAAGTATTTCCGTAAGGATATGTAATTGCATCGCTGTAATTGCTTCTAAATTGAGCCAGCTAGCAATTTCATAAATTATTCTCAAAGGTAAACTCGTGAAGAGTAGATCACTCCCGGAAGTGAATCCATTTTTCAAAATTAGGGGGTTTTGTAATGACGAATAAGCTTGCAGTGAGCTTAGAGAGTTTATACCTTTGAATTTAACCGCATTCAGATTTGCTTCTAACGTAATTCGAAAAATTACCGAAAGAAAAAAGATGAAACGAGTGAAGTGGAATCTATTTTTTTGATTTAAAGAATTTAATATGTATATTTTCTCAAGTTTTGGCATTTTTTGATTTTTCTAATTCAGTAATCACTTCATTGAATTGTTTGCAAATGTTGAGCGTTTGTTTTTGCGAATAGTTTATAGGCAAATTAATCACCGAATTAGATGCCTTCAGGGAGACATGATATTTCTTTAAAACATATTTTCTATAGCTCTCTAACTCAGGAATTGAGTATTGGATTACCTCTCCACATTCAATACCCTTCTTCAGCATTTTACTCCTTATCCAGTTCTTGTCGTTGACAAGAACTGGATAGTGAGAGAATGTACTTCCTTCAATAATTCGCGGCTTGGTGATGAAAGTTGACTCTTTTAGTTCGGAAGTATACATCTCTGAATTCTTTAAACGATTTTTAATTAATTGATCATATTTGCGAAGTTGCCGAATACCAATCTGACCTGAAATAAATGTAAGTTTGCAATTTGAATCCTTTGGAAAATGAATTAACCCATCAAGATGATAACTGTCCGTTAATCTCGTTAATAAATTTGTTTTGCCAATTAGAAACTGAGTGACTCGATAAGGGAGTCTTTTAAATGCGAAAAATGCCAGAATGATATACAAACGTTGATAAATCTCCCGTTGCACGGTTCCTGATTGAAGCACCTTTGTATTCAGTAGAGTAATTCTTCTCGCGAGAATTGCATTATTTGTGACCGTTATTCCACCAAATACGCCTGTTAATGATTTGCTGATATTTAGGCCAAAAATTGCCGCATCTCCATAGTTCATCACTCTAAATTTTTCACTCTGAGCGTCGAACGAATGGGCGCAATCGTTAATCAACCAAATCTTATGTTGATATTTCTGCTCATATTTCTTAATTTCTTGCTGGATTTTCTTGGAATTTTGTGGGAAGCCAAAAGTGTGACTCAATATCACAAACCGTGTTTTTGAAGTTACCGCGTTGCTGATTGATTTTATGCTTGGATTAAAATCCTTCAAATTGATATCTACGAAAACAGGAGTGTTCCCACTTAACACGACTGCATGGGCAACTACGGAACAGGTATACCCCGACATTATTATTTCTGATTTAGTAATTCCCGTAGATTCTATCAGGAATTTTAATGCGGATCTCCCATATGAATATGAGAATGCGTGTTTAAATCCAAATTTTTCTGCGAAGCTTCTTTCAAATTTATTTACCGCGGATTTATTTATCTTTATAGTTTCTAAGATGTCTTGAATTTTGAGATCAATTTTGAATCTAGCTATCATGATTTTGATTCCCCACCTGCCAATAGCCTCGACTTGCCATATGAATCGGTGAGAAATTAGCTGCATTGCTAATAATCTTTGTGCCCCGTTTCATTTCAAGCTTGTTGCGGATCTGAATAACTTCTCCAAGATTAATTTCTCTTTCATATGCAGTTTTCCAATCTTTTTGATTGGTAATCAGTTTTCTAATTATTAACTTTTTGAATATTTTTAAAATTAGTTGGTTTCGAAATAGGGTTATCGCTAGAATGCGAATAACAGCAAATTTTATTGGAGTTGGTAATTCTCTTGCAAATTCATGAATTGTTGAATTTAATCTGATCGTGGAACCATTAAGACTAAAATTCGGATTACTTATTTCATGTTGAGTTGTGCCCAATTTTCCTTTCTTATTTTTTATAATAATTCCGCAGTCAATGATTTTTTCTTCTACTCCTAGATAATGTTGTACAATTCCTCCTTTTTGAAGAGATACGATAGTTTTGTGATTGTTGCCAATGTCAATAATAATTCCACAATTTTCATAAATTTTTCTAGATGATTTTGGAGGATCCAATTCTCCGATTTTTGGATCGACTGGGTTTAAGGCGGCAATACAATATGAGTTGAAAAGGGGAGTTAGGTTTCCCAGGTCGATAGCGTTGAGATTCACAATCTGATTTTTTATCAATCTGATTTTGCCAGTATTGCTTATTTTGGCTGCCAATTGGTTTTTTTGGGACAATAAATGAAAACCACCTGGGTAGTAGAAATTAGTTTGTCTACTGCCGATCATTCCGCCAAAACTTCCATCGGGATTGAAGAAGTTCGAAATGAATTCCAAAGATCGATTGAGTTCGCCGTTTGTGTCCCAATTTGGTCGCAAGCTGAAAATTTCCTGGAGGTATTGCGTTGTGATGGTTTGATATCCCGCATCAAATCCACCATATTCTCGAAACCAACCTTCCGAATTTCCACTTTTGATTACATTCTTTACAATTCTTTCTGCTTCATGCTCATATCTTGCGTCACCCGTTAATTCTTGCCACTTTAGAAAGGCTGCTGCTCCTGTTACTAAATGATTGCTGATAAAGGCATGGCTCTCTGGATTTCGTTTCATAAATTCGAGCATCGGTTCAATATCTGCTATTTTCTTATGCAGATTTTGTTTATCCAATAAATGATTGTCTGAAAGAGCAGTTATCAAATCGTAAGCCACAAGAGATGTCACACACCATGACTGCTCATTGGGAAAAGCTTCGTTAAGGCTCCCATTTCTATTTTGTGATTTTTTTGTTCCTTCGAAAATTGATTCGAAAAATTCCATGTAACTTAATTGGGTAAAATACTCATCAAGTAAACCTTCGTTATATAATTTTGTGAGTCCGTTCACAAAGCCTTGATAAGTGCCATTTGGAAAATCGGTTTGGGCCCAGGCCCAATAATTTCTATCTCCAATCCCATAAGTTTTAGAAGATTTTTCGTTATCAAACAGCGACAAAACCCTAGGAATATTGTTGTAGATAACTCTTAAATAATCGCTATCAGCAGTCATTTTCTGCCTTTCGGTAGAAACCGATTTCTAAAATATGCATCTCACTTCGATATGTCATCTAGTGTGCCATCTTACTGCAGATTAATCTGAACCCTTCATCCCATCCAAAATCACTACTTAAAGTATGAGGATGCCAAAGGATTTGTCCCTGCCCTCCAACTAACTTAACCTCAGTTATTACTTTTAGCGCTCGTGCGAATCCATGTTCTACACTCGGAGCATAATCATATATTTGTGAATCCATAACTACGGTTGGACATTCATTGAATAAGTGATTCTGTTGCTTTTCAAAGTTCCACGGTTTCCAAAGCAAACATGCAGAATTTCGAAATCCCGAAATATCATTGAACATCACGGTTGAATCCGTTTGCAAACCACCCAGATCGTAAATGTTAAAAGTTTTTCCCCAATATAAACTCAACCAATGTTGGCGATGAGTTCTTACTCTTAGATTCAGTTCTTTTTCTAAATTATTTTTTTCAGCTAAAAAAGCCTTTGGTTGGTAGGCAGATTTTATCGAACCGTGCATACCTACGTCACACCCATTGTCCAGAATTAATTTGGAAATTTTTTGTTTTTTCAAAGACTTTAACGTGTAAGAAGGATCTAAAAGCCATGATTTCGGTCCCCGTAAGGGAAGTTTTGAATATAAATTAAACGTGCTTTTTAATCCATATTCTTTTTCTATGCTAAGAGTGTACCAAATATTGTTTAATTCAGTATTTCTAATAAAAAAATAAAGATTTTTCTTCAAATTTACTTTCAAATCTTTTAGGTTTTTGAATTTACGTACAGAATTAAATAAATTGAAAATACCCTGCTTTAAGCGTAATTGAAATGTTTTTGTAATTGCATCAACGTCATGGCTCATCTTTAGATCATAATTTCTTCCAATATTATTTAATTCAAAATTCTTATCGCTCCAAAGCAACAAAAATATTCCAATTCGATTGACCCATGCATAATCCCATGCTCTTGTATCCCATTTTCTTAATCTGATTGAATAGGATTTGATATTGAATTTTTGTAATTCCCAAGTGCGTTCGTGGCAAGATTCTAACAACAGAAAGATGGCCAAATACCAATCTACCTCGCTCCAGTTGGCATTTTTTTTTGTTAAACACTCCTCTGGTACCAAAATTTTTCCTTCAACTCCAGCTTTAGCTCCCCAGTCTGGAAGTTCTATTGCAATTAATTTTAAGGGGATCCTTATTTTCAAATTTTCTAACTCGGCCACTGGTAATTGGTAAATTCGATCTGTGTTGTTTGAGAAATATACTTTCAACGATTCGATTGCGTGTTTAATAATGAATTTACGCTCAGGTATTTTTAACTCTTTATTTCTTGAGTACATCGCGCCACCAGATACTTAAAGAAAGCATTCCCCAAAGAACTCGCGGTTGAAAATTCTCGAATTTCGTTGAATTGCTTTGAATTTTTCTGTCCCAGAGTTCGGGAGCCGAATTAATGTGATCAGTTACAGTTTTCTGAAATTTTTTGTCTTTCATCCACAGGTTTAATGGAACAGGAAACCCCATTTTATCTTTTCGTTCAATTATTTGGTTCGGAATGTATTCTGCGGCAATTTTTTTTAACAAGTACTTTGATTCCCCTTTTTTGAATTTTATTGTTGGAGAAATTGAATACAGAGTTTCAACTAACCGTGGGTCTAAAAATGGAACCCTTGATTCAAGTGAAGCTGCCATGCTTACTCGATCTTCAACGTGAAGCAACGAAGGTAGAATGTTTTCAAGATCAAAATTCAGCATTTTGTTTATGTATGACGAACTATTAGCACTATTAAAGGACTCACGAAATTTTTCGTACGTACTGTTCGGTTGTAGATTTGAGGTGATTTCATTGTTTAGTAAACCAATTAAGTCTGAACTTCTGTCTAGCAGTCTAAAATATCTTTGATCCATAGGATCAAAAAGCCCTTCACTCCAAAAGCTTTTCATTAAAGGGCTGTAATTTTTTAGACTAGTTAGCTGAGGTAACAAATCTGAAAAAAGAAGGATGTGTTTTCCCTCTTCTTGAGTTTGATTTATTGCGCCTTTTAGGGCTTGTTCAAGATATGCTAAAAAATACCTGGTGTAACCTCCAAATAATTCATCCCCGCCATGTCCGCCCAAGACCACTTTCACTTGAGATGCTGCTAATCGGCTAACCATAAGTTGAGGAAATGATCCAACTCCTGCGATAGGTTCGTCCAAGATTCGTACCAGGTTGGTTATTTCTGCCAAGAAATCTTCTTGGGTGATAACAAGTTGGAATAAATCTAAATTATTTGAGCTAGCCACTAATTCAGCAAAAAATGATTCATCGAAAGACGGGTCATCAATGAATTTTCCATGGAAAACCTTCATATTTTGAGTCCGATGATTTTTTGCCAAACTTGCGATTAAACTTGAATCGAGCCCTCCTGAAATATATGAGCCAACTTCAAAATCACCTCTTAAATTAATTTTTACGCTTTCTGAAAGTTGCGCTTCTAGGATATCTATCGCGTTAACTTCATTTATCTCATGATTATTGAAATTTGGTTTCCAGTATTTTCTAAAAGTTAAGATTTCATGACCGACGCCAGTTAACACCGTTCCAGGTGCGATTTTTTTAATTTGTTTGGTTAGGGTGTTGTCATCAAAAGAAAATTGGAGAAACAAGAAATCCGTTAAAGCTTCAAAATCTATGGATTGATCCTCGATTTTGAGTTTCTCAAGACTTTTTTTCTCAGAAGCAAAAACAATAAGTTCCCGAGAAATGGTGTAATAAATCGGTTTTATTCCGAAATGATCTCGAGCTGCAATCCAAGAATTATTTTTACTATCATGAAATACAAACGCAAACATGCCAATAAGTTTTTCAATCATATCTTGACCAAAAAAAATTAGTCCTTGCAAGAGAACTTCTGTGTCACTTTGAGTTTGTAAGACGACCCCACGATTAAGAAGTTCATTTCGCAGTTCTACATAGTTGTAGATAGCTCCGTTAAAAACTAACGAATATCGACCATCTACTGAGTTCATGGGTTGGTGGCCATGTAATGGATCAAATATCGCAAGACGAACATGACCTTGCAAAAGCTGTTTGGAGATTCGACAAACGCCTTGACCGTCAGGCCCGCGATGCTTTACCGTTTCCAGCATTTCCTTCAAAACATTTTCATAATTAACCAGATCTTCGGAGGTGGTGTGAAATGAAACAAATCCGCACATCAGGTTTCCTTCATTCCCTTAAAGTTGCGAAATTTCCAACCGCCAAATGGCCAATAGCACAGTATTGCTAAAATAAAATATCCTAGAGTAGTGGAACTGAATACCATTTTACTCTTACTTGTTTTCATCTCGTAATTCAATACAAATGGAATTTCTGAAAAAGATGCGCCTACGAGATTCAATTTAACTATTTTTTCTAGCGTGCAAGTGAAACCAAATTCCTTTAGCTGCAGGAAGTCGTTTCCGTAAACCAGAAGTGCTTTCTTGATAATTGTAGATCTATAAGCTCGATAGCCACAGGTATATTCGCGCAATCCTTTTATTGGAAAAAATAACTTCATATACAAATTCGCAAACCTGCTAATGATTCGCCTAATGGAGGTTACCCCAGTTTGTCCCCCATCTTTGAAGAACCTAGATGTTGTAACCACATCAAATCCTTTATGAATTTCCTTTAATAATTCGGGTATATATTTTGGGTTGTGCGTTTTATCACAATCCATTCGAATAATTACGTCATTATCCTTGTCGGCAAGAAGTACCGCAGCTTCGAGGAGATCCCTAATTGTTTCTCCCAATCCTCTGTTATATGAATGATCAATAAGATGAACAGGGGTTGCCAAAATTTGTGATGATTTTTGTATTTCTTCAAGCGTTTTATCCGTGCTGCCGTCATTGCAAATAACGATTACGAATTCCCCGTTGTGCTCTTTTATAGTTGAATCTAGAGTGTTAAGAACATGATTAATTGATGACTCTTCATTATACGCTGGAAGAATTATAACATTCATAATTCTCCAAAATAGATGGTTTTAATGTAGATTACAAAGTTCATCATTGGTTCTGAGTCTCTGTAAATTTCTTGGCATAATTGAACTTTACAATAAGATTTAGGTCGATAAAAGGTACAATTGGCATCGGCCAGGCTTTCAATTCAATTTTGTTAAAGTGCTTATCCAGTAGTTTGATTATCTCACTGGCAAAATTTGGGTGTTCCCAGCATATTATTTTGTTCAGATCTATTCCATATTTTTTCTTTATCCATTTTGACGTGGTTAGCCTTCTGCCTAAACCCCAAGCGACTCCTCCTTCGGCAGGGATGGCTCCCACTAAAATTCCGCCAGGCTTTAGAACTCTAGAAATGTCCATTAAATACTTTTCCAATTCTAAAATATGTTCAAGTGAATAAAAGCTGATCACAATGTCTACACTGTTGTCCTCAATCGGTAATAATGAATTCCTTTTTACTACGTAAGTAGTTGGCTGAACTTTGATTTCGTTTAAGCGGTTTTGCGCAAACTTTGCCATGTTTTTATCTACGTCAATTATAGTAAATTTCTTTGGCTTAAATCTCCAATATTTCAGATGATTGATATCTCCTGGGCCGATTTCCAAAATGTTTTTGTTATGAAAATTTACTTTTTTAATATTCTTATACCCTGCATTATTAACGAAACTTCCTATCCCAACTTTTTGACTTTCTGCATAAAAAGTAGCTGCTATTTCCTCCCACCGTATCCAGTCTGCATCCGTTTGGATTGGTTTCTTCCCAAATTTTATCCTGTTTCCAAATAGTTGAATAAAAAGTGAGTTCGGCATCAATTTCTTTGAAATGCTGAAATAATACATCCGCAAAGTCTAGTGTAGATTAATGCTTTAATTAGTGATTTGGGAGTGGTTAGCCTGTGGCCAAAATTGCCTTACTGACTAGTGGCCAAGTTGGTAGAGATTTAATACATACTTTAAGACACTTCCCAAATATTCTGCCTGCTTTTGACAAATCTTTCTCCAGAAGCAAATTTTTGATAATTTTTAAGAGAAGACGTATTAATCTTAAAATTTTCTTAAACATCTTGGGTTCTGAGGTCCTTTTCTTTAATGTGATGACATTTCTTAAATATAGAAATATTCCGAACGTTGTAAATAATTCGGACTTGCGTGAATTTGTGTACAAACATAATGTCACACATGTGGTGCTATTCAATGCTAGTTTGATAATAGAACCCAGTATTTTTGATCCAAGTGTCGAATTACTAAACATCCACTGCATCAATCCGAATCTATATCCGGGATTAGGTAGTATCGAAAAGGCGTTGGCGGATAATAATTTGGTCCAATTTGCGGCTTTGCATCAAATTACCTCAACGATAGATAAGGGTTCAATAATTTTGAAGAACCCATATGAACTGAAGAGGGGTGAATCTTCCTTGAAAAATAGAAGAATTGCATTCTACGCCGGTATCGAGCTTTTTCATATTTGGTTTAATAATTTGAAGTAACTCTATTTGATGTGAAATTAATTTTGATATTTTTAATGTCTAATCAAGACGTACAACACCACTAGGCGTCATCACATGAACAGCCACAATTCCTGACTCTCCATCATTTGCAGACTCTGCGACCCATTCAACTTCAACATCTGAACCAATAGCTGCGAGGAGTTCTGTTCCAAGCCACTCTTCGATGCGTGATTCATCGCCTGCGATTTCAACCTTAACAATCTTTGCGATTGCTTTTCCATCTGTAGAAGGGTGATCAAGTGAAAGCCACTCAATAAAGAATGGAAGTTGCTTATCTTCCAGAGTTCCAAGAACACCAATTTGCTTCCAAGCTAAATCTTTTCCATCTGGCTTTGTACGGTGACCATCTACTGCTGCGCGCCCTAAACGCTTTTCAATCTTTGAAACATCATCGACAGCTACAACCCATGTGAGCCAACCGCCGCCTTCTGCAGCACGTTGTGAAACAGCTTTACCAAATGGAGTTGAATCTGATGAAGGATGATCGAGTGGGCAGACAACTTCTAGGTAGTGACCATTTTGTAATGGAAGTGTGAAGTTGCGTGTGCCAAAACGTGGATGAATACCGCCATCAACAAAGGTGCTGCCAAGGCGAGCGCCAAGACGTTGAACAGTGTCGGCTAGTTGATCATGGGACGTTACATATGAGACATGGTCTAAGCGCATGGGTAAATCTAACCCTATGAAAAGGGGTGCTTTTTACCATTTAGCGTGCGTGAAACAAGTGTTAAAGAGCGGTGCTGAGGTCACATCTCTGGTCTGTTGCAGGGATTTTGCCGGTGATGAAATAGGAATCCACGGTTTTATCAACGCAGACAGATCCACGTCCATGGCCGGTGTGGCCATCGCCATCTAGTGTGATGAGAAGTGAATTAGTAATCAGCTTATGCAGTGCAACCGCCCATGAATAGGGCGTAGCCGGATCACGTAGTGTGCCAATAACAATGATTGGTATTGTCTTTATCTGATTGATCTTTATCGGTTGTTTAATTCCCTTAAAGGACTTACATGAAATCCCTGAGTACGCGAGGTACGGACCAAATACTGGCGCTTGGGCTTTAAACATCAATGCATCTTGCTCAATTTGTTCGTTACTGCGCCCGTCCTTCCAATCAAGACAATCAATAACGAACCCAGAGTCACCTTCATTGGTTGGGTATGTGCCGTTGAGTTGTCGGCCTGTGTATGCATCAGCGAGAGTAAGGAACATAAATCCGTTGCCAGTCTTTGCTTGCTTGAGTGCAATGCGCAGCATCGGCCAACCAGATTGGTTGTCATAGAGCGAAGATGCGGTACCGAGTACAACGAGTGATTCGGTGGCAATGCGCTTAGAACGTGTAGTCAGCGGTTTCTTTGCAACTGAGTCAAACAAATCCGTGAAGTATTGCTTTGTTGCATCCTTTGGCAACGGGCATGTCTCTATCTGCAAGCAATCTTTAATGAACGCATCTAGTGCGTTGTCGAAACCAACAGCTTGTGTGAGCGATTGTTGTACTGGTGTTGCGTGTGGATCTATTGCACCATCTAGAACGAGTCTGCCAACTTTGTCTGGAAATAATTGCGCATAAATAGTGCCAAGGTATGTGCCGTATGACTTGCCAAGATAATTTAGTTTTTTATCACCCAGCACGGCACGAATAACATCCATATCTCGCGCTGCATTTTCTGTGCTGTATGCAGTTAAGTTCTTTGTGTTTTTCTCACACTTAGCAACATAATCCTGTGATTCTTTAACTAACGTTTCAAACTCTGCTGGATTATCCGGCTTTGAATCCGATGCGTAATTAGCGTCTGCTTCGTCATCGGTGAGGCAGCGAATAGGTGCGCTTCGCCCAACCCCGCGTGGATCAAAGCCCACAATGTCAAAGAGGGCCAGCAGCTGCGGACTGACTATGTATTCAGCGCTGTAGGCGTATTCAACGCCTGATGCACCAGGGCCGCCTGGGTTTACGAACATCGAGCCAATCCGATCTTGTTTATTGCTTGCTTCGTGCTTAAGAACTGAGATTTTAAAGGTTCCTTGTTTGATGTTCGCGTAATCAATCGGCACTAGAACATCTGTGCATTGCAGTGTGTCAAAGCAGGTGCGCCACTTAATCGGTTGCGATTGAAAATCCTGAAGTGTTTCTAATTTGAGCGGCTTAACTTCTTTAACGCAGCCGGAGAGAAGCAGCGCACAAATAGCGAGGGCTGCAATTAAACGAGTTCGCACATCAACGCTTCTATTGTCAGCAGCGGCGCTGCATTAAATCCCAGCGCGTTGCGCGCCTTCATAACCGCATCCAAACGCTGAATAGTCTTGTGTGTAGGAACAACACTTGCAATCGCATTGATCTCTTGCGCCATCTCAAGATTAATCAGCGCATCAATGTGTCCAGATTGAACCATCATGATGTCGCGATATAACGTAGCAATATCAAGCAGCGCTGCATCGAGTGAATCTCTGACCATTCGCGTGGTGCGAGTCTTTTGTTCTTTCTCCAATTCCTTTAACGCCTTTGATCCACCACTTGCCATCCCGCGTCCAGTGGCGCCCTTGCCGTATGCCTGAGCGAGTTCGTCTTGTTCTTTCTCATCGCGTATCTCTGCAGCAGCTTTCGCATCTTCGGTTGCAATATCAACTAAGCGCTGTGCGGCCTTAAACGCATCAGCGACGTTGTTGAGTTGTGTGACCGATTTGAGAATCTCTTTACGGTTGCTGCGAACGTGTTCGTTGGTCGCAATGTATTTTGCACGACCGATGTGTCCTTGACTCACGCGCGCTGCAAAATCAGCCATCTGCGGTGATATCCCATCGCGTGATTGCAAAACAGCAGCAACATCTTTTGTGCTTGGTGTAACCAACTGCATGTGACGACAACGAGAGCGAATAGTGGGCAACACATCGTGAAGTGTTGGTGCGCAGAGCAGCCAGACTGTGCGATTGCCAGGTTCTTCAATTGCTTTTAAAAGCGCATTAGCTGCTGATTCGGTTAACCGATCAGCATCTTCCATAACAACCACGCGCCATCCGCCCATAGAAGGCGCCCAAGCAACGCGTGTAAGAAGCTCTCGTACTTCATCAATCTTGATAGATAAGCCTTCTGTGCGAATGATTTCAACATCTGGATGTCCACCATTGGCAGCAGATAAACATGCATTGCATGTGCCACAACCAAGATTGGGACATACGAGTCCTTGTGCAAATGCAACAGCAGCACTCGAGCGACCACTGCCAGGAGGGCCGGTGAAGACCCATGCATGTGTCATCTCTTGTGTTTCTTCGCCATTTTTTGCAGATAAAACCGCACCTTGTAACTTTGCAATCATGTGCTCTTGTCCAACAAGTGTGTCAAAGACGCTCATGGCTTTCTCGATACGCGACGTTTCGTCTTTGTCTTTTTCTGCTTTTCTGAGTTGCGCTTTAGCGCTGGTAACTCACCTACTCGAGAAATAATCTGTTCGTGGATGTCATCAATCTCTTGTAATCCATCAACAATTAAGTAGCGCTCTGGATCCATTGCTGCGATTTGTAAGAACTCATTGCGCACACGTTCATGAAAAGCTAGCGGCTCTGCTTCTAAACGATCGCGGCTCTTTAGTCTGCCAAGACCAACATCTGCTGGCATATCAATGATGATTGTTAGCGTTGGAAAGAGTGATTCTGTGGCCCAACGTGAAATACGAGCAACTTCATTTGGTTGCAGCACGCGACCAGCGCCTTGATATGCAATGGATGAATCAAAGTAGCGATCAGTAATAACAACATCGCCGCGATCTAGTGCTGGGCGAATAAGAGAGAAGACGTGGTGTGCGCGATCTGCTGCATATAACAGCGCTTCTGCGCGCGGTGAAATCGCGCCAGTCTCGTGACCAAGCAAAATCTTTCGCAAACCCTGCCCTAGATCTGTTCCACCTGGTTCGCGTGAGAGAACAACTTCTTCACCTTCTTTTTCTAGCCACTTCTTTAAAAGTTTTGATTGTGTGGATTTTCCTGTGCCTTCTCCACCTTCAAATGCAATGAAGACACCTTGAACAGGAGCGCCCGTAATTGAACCAAGTTCTCCCTTAAGCGCATTTGTTATGTCCGACCACAAAGAAACATTAGGGCGATCTTTCATATGGTTATATGAAATAGAGCCAATGATTGCAGCAACGATGCCGGCTAGAAGAAATGTTATCTGTGCGCCGTTATAAGTTAACTCTGAGTTACGGAATTTGTATGTGTGCTCACCAAAGGCTGCTGCAATAAGCGGTGAAATAGCAAGAACAGCCACCAATGTGACTCTGATGAGTGATTGAACGAATGCAAATGTGCGACCCCGCACATCATCGTGTACTTCCATACCAAGCATCGTGAAGCCCGTAACCCAACAAAGACCTGAGAATGCACCGAGGAAAATAACTGTAAAGACTGAAAGAACAAGGTTTGGAATCAGTGCAAGTAAAACAAGGAATAAGCCTGCAGTTGTTAGCGATGCTCCAAATAAACGACGACGAGAGAATTGTGCAAATATTTTT
>Ga0209400_1001675_pt1 | contig 17475 bp, 31 predicted proteins | sample M_130807_EF_Meta_FD_187313 | JGI IMG/M metagenome (GOLD analysis project Ga0209400, IMG submission 187313) | Freshwater microbial communities from Lake Montjoie, Canada to study carbon cycling - M_130807_EF_MetaG (SPAdes) (version 2) | ecosystem: Environmental > Aquatic > Freshwater > Lake... | reverse complement strand
CTTGCACGCGGTCAGGTGATACAGGATAAATTGAATCAGGTAATCCATTAGCACCCGGTTCACCTAACACTGCAATATAATTACCATGAACAATTAAAGCGGCGGCCATTGCGCTAATTGTTTCCATTCTTGTTTCATTTGGCACTGGGCGCATCAATATTTGTGGTGTTGGCACTACCTTGCGTTTGTTACGGTATGCGCAAAGTGGTAAAGCACCAATAGCATCACTAATTAAAGTTATACCGCGATAGATTGCAGGTATGCCTAATGCAGTATTTTGATCTACATAAGTACCAGCCCAATTGCCTTCAAAGAATCTACCAACGCGACCTAATGAATCAATATAACCCTGTGATGTATAAACCATAGAAGGTTGTATTTGTCTTTTGAGCAATCGGCCTAACATTATTTACCTCTGTTTTCCAAAGCAATTCCAAATAAAATTAAAAATGCACCCGATAATGTTACCGCTATTAAAGGGTTAATTGTTGCGACACCTGCAATTATTATTAAACAACCTGTAACCTGTAAAACTGATGGTATGTATTTCATTAGTAGATTTTACTCCTTGCAACGGGCTGATCTTCTATTTTTGTTACTACACCATAGCGTGCCAGCGTAACCGCTACAAGTGGCGTGATGTTAGTTGTACTTTGGCGATTCCATGCCCAGGAATCACCCAATGGCCGTTTAGTTGAACCCATAATGGCTGTCTTTAAATTAGGATCATCTAAATGGCATATAGTTTTAGCTTGTACTGCATCATAAAATGAACCACAGGCCATAGCGTAATCACGCAAATAAATAGACATAACGCCTATATTTTCCTTTTCCAACTCAGCTATAAGTGATGCCGCCGGTGATCCAGTGTCAATTACCACTTTTGTGTTATATCTCTTACATAATTCAACTAAGCGTGGCAATACCCATGATGTACCTTCTTTACACTCAATTAACTCAACCGGCGTAAAACCTCTTACTAAACCTGATGCACCAATAGAAGCCTTGTCACGCTCACGCGATATATCCACGCCAAACACAATCTCATTGCCTACTGCAATATCTGTTCTAGCCAAAGAATCCCACAATTCAGTATTGATCACTTGTACTGCATCCCTAGATGGCCAAACATTCAACCATTCCTTTGTAAATATCTCAGGGCTGTTAGTTGTTGCCGCTTCTTTGACCGCATCTAGCAATACGCCTTTTTCTTCATGCAGTGAAGGTATGGCCTGATACCAAACTTCTTGATCCATGTAGTCAAACTCATCTGATGATGGACACCATTCAAACCATGCAAGTTTGTTTTGGGGTTCAGCTATTTCACGGTGGCCTATTTCCCGATAATGTTCTAATAACTCAGATTCTCCTGGCCTGCCAGCATTAGACAAAATCCACAATTGGCCATTGCGCTTTGTTGCAAGTGTTGGCTGTAAGTTAGCAATAAGTGATAGTGGATGGGTCAATGCTTCATCAATAACCATCAAATTTAAACTAAGGCCGCGTGCGCCTTTATCGTTAGGTGTAACAATTCCATAAGTTGAGCCATTACGCATGTATATCTTTTCACTGCCATTAACCCTAGATACCCTAGCAATGCGTTTTGCAAACTTAGGCGACAATTGAAAACTTAGTAAATGTTCTTCCCATTTACTTTTAGCCATATTGCGATCCTGGGCGGTATAGGCAACATGTCTTTTAGGTTGCAATAATTCATAAGCAATACGCGTTTCAATAAGTTTGCTTTTTCCGTTTTGGCGGCCTACCTGGGCGCATACTGATCTGTACTTGTACAAACCGGTTGCATCTTTTTCTAAACCAACATCTGCCACATAGCGTTGCCAATCAAATAAATCAAAACCTAATAATTTTGCTACTTGGGCTAATTTGTCACCATCTGTTTCACATGCTTGATCTCTTAGTGATGCCCATCTAGGCGTACATAAGGATTTATTCAAATATGTCATCCTCATCAGGCAATGCACATGAATCCCATATTTCGCGTAACTCTTTAGATATGGATGGGATGGTGTGACCACCTTTACCGGATTCTTCTATGCGATCCCAAGCGCGTGCAAGGCCTAGTAGCATTTCACGCTTAACAGTATCAATGTCATTGCGGCCAGTAATAGCCTTAACCATTGCCGTGGTGTGCCTGCCTAGCTTCTTTTTAGGCTTACCACTTGCGACTATTTTTAATTTGTTTGCGTTTTGCATTTCCATATTTAGCCCCCCTTGAATAGTTACAACTTGCACATGATGGCCTTAATGAACCCACCCAAAGTTCCGGTGACGGAAAGGAATCAATGGGTGGTTCATGGTCTAGCGTGGTTGCGACAGCCTTTTTACAGTAAAAACATTTCGGCTGTTGAGCCAAAACAATTTCTCTGATTTTCTTGTATTCCGCATTATATTTTCTACTTTTTAAAGTTTTCATTTTAAATTTAGTTTTTTTCTAAACAATTTTGGATGCGCCGGGGAGAGAGAAAAGCCGCACGGCGGCGTATTCTGCACGCGCTCAAAATAGGAAAAAACACGCTCATTATTTAATCTACCTTGCTAACTAAGATAGACACATTGGTGCTACCAGTACCAGTAATTGCCCAAAGTTCTTCGCCATCTTGCAAATCCAAAGTAAGCTTGTCATTGTTATCCAACTTCAAACCATTGCTACTAGTAACCCCGGCGTTGCCCACATATAGCGTGCCGGATTCACAATGCAATCTTACATGTCTTGATACATTATCTACATCAATTACTTTTACTCTAGTTGTTGTTACTGCTACTTGTGATGTCACTATCGCCATTAATCTGTTCCTCACTCTGTAATCTCTTACGCCTAAAGCGTTCAAAGTCTTTGTGTTGCTTCTGACCTATCCACATCTTACGCTGATGTTCCATTTGTACACCTGTGTGTGCATATAGTTTATACCCAAAACTCTTAGCCCTTATGCAAAACAACAAGTCCTCACCAACCCATTCTTTATGCAATGGCATATCCTGATAGAAGCCCCACTTATCACCTTGATGTACCTGATCAGCTTCTTTAACAAACCTTTCAAACACTGATCTATGTATGATAATTGCACCTGTACCAGCCGCATCTACTTCAATCACACTATCTTCTTCATAATCATGGATAGCGTATAAACCATTATCAGTACCCATCTTAAATATGCAAGGTACTGGTTCTAGATATAACTCACCAACTTCCCAACCACCATGCACAACACCTGACACAATAGGCCGCTTATCTTTATCTGCGGCGGCTACTAACTTCTTAAAATGATCTACTGTAAATCTCTGATCTGTATCTATTTGCAATAGCCAATCATCTGTTGTTTTCTCCAAAAAGGTTGCCACTATCTGATTGCGTAATCTACTGATAACACCTGATCCCTGTAATGATATAAACTGACCCAACTGTTTTTGTGATCTAGCCACATCTAAAATGCTTGTCATAAAATCTGTTACTACATAACCAGGTGATGTAATCCCAATTGTAATTTTCTCTGTATCTTTCAATGCCAACCCTTCGTTAGAAAATGATCCCATGCGGCACACGCATTTGGTACTTGATTAGCTTTATCAACCCATCCATACCGGTTGCCAATATAACGCACTCCCCATTGGATTTGCTTAATCCCATCAACTTTTGCCAAATATGTTGATCTACCTTGGGGTATCCCATAATGGCTACCATTCCGAGCTTTAGGATTCCATTGACTATTTTCTTTTGAGTATAGGTCTATCAGGCAGTAGGTTTGATCAAGATTATTTAATGTCATTAGTATGTATTGCTTATAGTGCATAGGTTTGTAATTAGAATCAGATACCGCTTTATCAAAGGCTAATGGGTTAAGAACACATAGAGCGATCCCTAATAGCCAGCACCACGCGAACTCACCCTTGCAGGGTTCGCGTTTTTGCCTTTGGGGCAAATGCTTACTAGAGCCTACATTATCTGTGCAAATCATTTCAGCGTAACCCCTGTATCTATCTCACTATCTGAGATGTGATTTACATCACATCTAACTTAACTTCTTTTGTGTTCTTGTAATTAAATAACACACATAACAGGATTGACCAGGCATGACCCAGTTACCACATTTACATCTGATTGGTTCGCTCATTAGCTCTCTCTAACAATATGTCCACTAATTCAATAAAAGGCCGGCAATGGCGTTTGCGCACCATGTAAAAGGATTCTTCAATATCCCTTTGCGCATCATAAAATGTTTGTATAGTCCAATCGTACTTTGTAGATACCGGTATAACAAAGATTCCCTGTGTAATTTGGCTAATCATTACATAGGCAAACGGCTTGATAATCTTGCTATCAAAACCGTGAACCGTGTCCACAATTACTGAGTTATATGGAAAATCATCAACATTTTGAAAAAATCGGCTACTACTTTTGACTTCTAAAATTAAATCATCAACTATCACATCCTTTTCATTTAGAGTTTTATCTCTGATTTCATCCTGGGTTGTAGCAATCGTAAATTCAGGTACATCTACCTTTGGCACACCAAAATGTTGCAATAAATCAGCTACATAAAGATTGTAACCATGACCTTCACGCATGGCTTTGTGATAGTCAAATTTGGTCATTTTTGTAATCTATGTGATTGATGCAACCACAACCGGCGCATTTGCGTACGCCGTTTATGTTTAACATTCTAGGGTCATTGCAAACTTCACAACATTCATTCATTGGCACAATATCTAACTCAACGCCATTTTCAGTAAATGTCGCCCTCACCCCAGTTGGGTCAATCATTTCCATGTCACCCATTGTTATTCCCAGGGTAGAACCACTTTCCATCCTTACTCATGGTTGCCCATCTTGCATCACAACTTTTTGCAGGGCAGACATATCCATAAAAAGGCGTGCCCCGACCTTTGGCAATTCCGGTTTTTAATACCATCTCACCATGATCACAATATTGAACTGCCGGTGTTGTAGTTGCTACTGCATCAACGACTTGTTCAAGGCTCATTGGTACAGGATTAGATTCCTGTTCAAATGATGTGCGCAACGCTCTTTCCATTAACGCTGACTTTGATCCAGGCCTACCATAAATATTTGCAGACTCAGGTGTAGGTTCAACTGGCCTATCCAATAACTCTGAATCTAAAGATTGTGTTGGTGTTATAGCCCAAGATTGCCGGGCTTTAGCCGCCATCACTTCTTGTTTAGATGCAACGCGCTTTGTAGCAGATTTCATGGCCGCTACTATGGCGCGCCCCCAAGCACTTGTTTCACAAATCATAAGTTCACTGCCGGCGGTCATGCCCTTACCTGGGATTTGTTCCCAGGCAACTGCAACTCCAGGCCGAACATCATGCGGATCACGGTAACAAGCGGCGGTATAAACCACATAAGTTTTACCTTCTACTTGCACAATGTCATACGGCTTATTAGGATTATACGGTTGCAATGATGCTTCCGGATAAGCTTCTTTTAATTGGGCTATGCGTTCGGCCACATCAACATAATCATTCATATTCACTATTTGTTTTCCTTATCCCAAAGGCTAACAACCTTTTCCATTAAATATTCATTGTCAGCTTCAAGCATTTTTTGTCGCATAGATGGATGCGTTCTAACAGTAAATTTCTCCATCTTTACATTTGTTTGTTTTGTATCGGCAATGCCGCGTTTGTAGCCACTCTTAAAACCTTTGTCGTAGCCATTTTCAACTGCCACCATCCAGGTAACACCAATTAACAATGCCACCAAAGTAAATAAGGTGATTGTTATTAACCAACCGTATATCTCATAGTTCATATTTCACCGCTTCCTTGAACTTGTCTAACCAATAGGCTTCAACCATTTTGGCTGATAACCTTCCTCTAACCTGTTTTGCGCCAATTGCTTTTTTAGCGTGTTTGCGGATTAGAGAAGCTTTTACAAAGTGCTTACCTTTTGCATCAACATAAGCACCTGATTGTTTGTCATATTTAACTAATTCCAAGTCATTACCTTTTCTAATTCAGCCGGTAATTCAACCGGATCAACATCATTTATCACCTGATAAACAGTGCCGTTTGGATGTATAGATGGTGGTAACACAACATAACCTTTGTGCTTAATATCTATACCTGGTATTAACTTGCCTTTAAATTGCTTTGTTTTATCGGCATGGTAATAGAAGTGATAGCCATTATCTGTTTTAACTGTATGCGTATTAGTAGTTACACATATACGGCGATATTGTTCCCATAGAATCCTGGATGAAATATTGCGTATATCAAAATCTAAAACTACAAGATTTGATTGTGCAATTGCTAAACCAATGTTTAAGTCAGAATCATTCTTAAACCAGTTTTTAACAATTGATTTATCACTACTTGCATCAAGATAACCATGGCGTAAAAATTTGCAAGGTTCTTTAGATTGTGGCTTTAATGGTAAAACCCACCAACCCTTTTCTAAATAAGCTACTGCGTTCATTTAGCACCACCAAAAGACAAGTGCATGTAATCCCTAGGGTGCAACTTTTTATGATAGATAGACCTATCAGAATCATCTGCGTGTATATCAAATTGTATTGGAATAATAAATCTAAATTTAGGATCAATCAAAACTTCATTATCCTTAAATAGATTTTGCAATGTAGTATTCATAACTTGTTTTGGCTCTGTAACTTCTAAAATGTCAGTTATAATTTTTACAGTTACCCATACGCTAACCTTTTGTTTTTTAATCATTATTTGCACCCATGGTGGTCATTTTGTAGGCATTGTCTTTAATTTCTTTGCGAACAATTTTGCAATCAGCACACCAACATTTACGAACGCGCAAATTGCTATCACTTGATATACAGATTGTGTCTAAACAATATTGATTACAATTACATACTTTGTCTTTTGTAGCTTTCATAATTAACCCCTTCCGGTCAATTGCGTTTACAAATGCAATTAAACACTACCCAACTGACAAATGCAATTGCCCAGGGCGGCGTTTCCTGTGATTTAGGTCACCCAAAGGCTTTACCCATAGCCGTAAATGACCCATCAGTGTTGAATGGAATCATCTCCACGCTCACATTGCCACGCTTGATATGTATGATCACCGCACCGGCCTGCCAGTTGGCGTAGCCTTTGGTGTAGGACATCTTTTTTAAGTCACAGGTGTGACCACACTCAACCCCTATTAAAACACGCTCTAATCGGCCATTAAAGGCTTCTGAAGCACATGTGTAGCCCAACCTATGAGTATGCCCCGAAATTACTGACCGCCCCCACCTTTTACTAAGGTTTAATGCTGTTTGCCCGGCTATGTTGGATATGACCCCTTCATCCCCATGACATAAGACAAAGTTAGTGCCAGGTATCGCATAAGGCTGTTTTGCGTAATGGATGCCTAAATCATCAAAGCTCATAAAATTTGCATATTGTAATTCAGGTAATCCCATAAGCCCTGGGATGCGTTGTAAAGATTTGTACAATCTGTCGGAATGATTTGATCTACTGACTACATCAGTTTTTAAATCATAAAGAATGTTTTGGCAGGTAGTCCTGTCTTCATCTAAGGTTTGCATAAATGATTCGGCTTTACCATCTGCGAACCTAGAAATAGTATTAAAATCCATTTCATCACCAACATTGAGAACTAAATCAAACTTAAAGGTTTTGACCAACTTTTTTAGGTTAGTGACCGCTTCTGAAAAATGAAATGGTACCTGCAAGTCACTGACCACAAGATATTTTGCGTTAAATGATTTATCGCGCTTAATCGTCATCCTCATCTTCTGTCGGATCAATTCGGGGAATGATCTCAGTGGGTTGGTTACCTGGATTGATCCAATCAGGCATAGATGCACCTGGCTCTGTAATTAACCAAAATGCAACATCATGGCTGAAACCTGCGGCTTTGGCCGCTTTGAAAATTTCGTTTAATGTTATGTAATGATTTTCTAATTTGTTCAATGCTTCAGCTTTGCGTGGCGCACGCCGCTTACGCTGTGGTGCTTTTTTAGGTTTTTTAGTAGCCATAGTCACCAATTTTAGATCATACTAATCCGCGAATAGCGCGATCAACGCCTTCTTCTAAACTAATTTTTGGCGTGTAGTAATCGCTCATCATAGTTGGGTCACCTACCCGGTAAGGCACACCTGCCGGCTTATCGGTCAGTATCCTAAAATTTTGAGCCTTCTTTTCATATCCCAGGGTCTTTAATGCTATTTGCGCAAGCTCTAAAAAAGTTGTCGGCCTGCCTGTACAGAGATTAACTGTTTGATTGCAATCATTTTTAACCATAGTAATTACCGCATCTACTATGTCATCAATATGTATGAAGTCCCTGGTAGTGCTTGCCTTACCCCAAATGTTAAATGGGTTGGCGTTCATAATGGCGCGTTCAATAATAGATGGAAATGGATAATCTAAATCTTGATCTGTGCCATAACCGCTAAATGGTCTAAGGGTTAAAACTTTTGTACCTTCTTCACGCAAGTAATTCATTAACATTTCACCGGTCAGTTTTGACCAACCGTAAGACATATCCGGCCTGCCCATCTTATTAAAGTTAATATCTTTTTCTTTCAACTTACGCTTTTTAGATAGTGTTTGTAACTCTGTTGGGTATGCGGCTGATGAAGAAAAATAAACAACATAAGGTTGCTTTGTTCGCATAGCCCAGGTTGCAAACTCAGCATCAATGGCTAGATCAACGGCTAATGCCAATGGCTCATTTTCAATCATCATACGGCCACCAACTACGGCGGCTAGGTGAATTACAAGATCGTATTGTTTTTTATCTAACTGAAAGAACTTACGGCAATCAACACCGTTCTTTAAATCAACTAAAGTCAGATTAGCGTGTGGCAATGCACGCCTAAAGGCACGGCCAACAAAGCCATGTGATCCAGTGATTAGTATATTCATCTATATTTTCTTACTAACTCTGCATACTCAGGGCTTGTAAAATATCTCTGTAATGTCAATAAATCTTTTTCATACCATTTAGGTTGATTTACCCTGGCATAGCCTTCATCCATTTCAGCTTTGCCTGCTATTGGATGTAAGTGTTCAATAATTACATCAGGTAAGTATTTTAAGTATTCTAAATCTAGGCCTAATTGCTTTACAAAATTATCAAAAAATAAATGTACACAACCTGGAAAGGTCATACCTTGTAGTGCTTCTACTAAATCTCGGCTCATACCAAAGGCTGTTGGCAAATTATTACCTTGCAATAAATCATCACCATAAACTATTCCAGTGTTTTGACCTAACGCCTGAATAAAGGCTTTATCCCAACCCGGCGTTCTAGGAATGTGATCATCACCCATGAAAACAAAATAATCATATAAAGGGTATTTAGTAATATCCAATAAATGAACCGCACCGGTATTAAGAGATTTAGCACAACCACCTGTTTTATTTTCAGCCGGTAGTTTCTTGTAGTTTTCACTTTTTGCATACTCATCCCATTTTGGATCATCATTATCTATAATTACATATAGCTCAGCTTCAGTATTTGTATCTTTAAAAGCCTGCGCCAATCGTTCGGCATTTTCAGGCCTACCCCTACTAGGCACAACTACACACATCTTCATGGCCATAGGGTAGGGGATATGGCTGACTTACTTCTTAGATATTAGAATTTGGTACAGCGTGTCTATTTTTTCTTCTATACGCGCAACCCTGCCTTCTAGGTTATGGCGGCCATTATTATCAGGCTTTAATTCTGATAAATAATGCTTTACAAGCCATCTTACGGTTGCTACTAATGCGCCTAAAATTGTTACCGTAGATACTGCGAAAGCCGCCCAATCGTTCATGTTCATTTACTATTGATTCCAAATGACTTGTCTTCAGGATCAAAATACCTGGCCAAAGGCGCAACTAAAGCACCGGCCAAAATTGATAATTCAGGTTTAACATCTGCAACTAAAGCCAACACGGTTGTAACGGTAGCCGCGGCAAGGCTTCTTAAATATGACTTGATAATCTCTTTTTGCTTTGTGGTTAATTTCATTCTAATCCTAACTCTTTTATTTTGTTTGTAACTTCATTTTGGTTTAACGCAATTTCAAAGTGCATATCATCTTTACGCTTCTTGTAATTGCCGCCCCAAGCTAAACCATATTTAGTTATGAGTAGGTTAATTATATTACGCTGATCCTTATTAAATGTATTTGACTTGCCCAAAGGATGTTTAATTGCATTTAAGTCAATCGCTGTACCGGATGAATGATTACTTAAAACCCGGTCTGATCCCCTGGTCATGCGAAAAGCAAAACCCCAATCATCTAGTTGGCCTTGATCTATTGGCTCAACTAATTCATGGAATTCTTTGGCAAAACTTACAAGGATTGGTGCAACCGCTTTAGCACAAGCAAACTTAATTTTTGTACCTGGCACTGCAAAAGTTTCAATACCTAATGCTTCACGATCCTCACTAGCCGGCCAACCATTAGGGCTAGTGAGTTCTCTTATTGTTGCCATTATTTAAATGCTTATGAAAGCAACAACCGTGCTTCTTCTTGCGTAATTCCCAACTTCTTTAACAGTGCAGATTTGGCTGTTGCATCAGCCGCAACTTTTGCTTCACGCTCTACACGCTCAGCCTCAGCCGCAACTTGTGCAGTTTCCATATCTGCAATTTCCGCTTCTGTTAATGGCAAAACTTCTGTAATGCCTGTACTGCAATCAACTACAACCTTTGTTGGTGTATCTGACATTGTCTTTCTCCTTTGTTAAGCGTTGGATATTCCGTATAGATAAAATGATGAGTCTGCAACAAAACTGCCTGTTTCAGGTGTTATTGTTATTGAAGTAATAGCAGATGTAACACGCCATAACATAGCGGTTGCGGCAAGATTAAATCCAGTCGTTGCACTATTATTTTCAATCACTCCAGTACCTGAAAATGGTTTATTTTGAGATACTGTATAAGAAGGAATGTATAATTCAGCACTACTAAAAGTGCTTGCGGTAGTAGTACTTCTATTCATTGTCCAAATATTATTTGCGTAAGTTGCGCTAGTTTCTCTTGATGAAGCAGCAGTCGTAGTATTTGCGCCAACAAATGTTGCACTATAATTTGTTGCACTACTTCCATTAAATGTTACATAAGTATCGGTACTATTTAATGTACTTCTTGCAGCATACCTAAGCACCAAATCCGTATAGGTAGCAGGTATTGCCGAAAAGGTGACAGATGCCGCACTTGATGATAAAACATTTGAACTAATTAAAGTATAGGTTGCCATAGTTACGCCTTTAGTATTCCGTAGAGTGTTGCAGTACCAGTTAAGTTTCCGCCACCAAGACCAACTACTACTTGAGTAATAGCGGAAGTTGAACGATATAAACCAACATTGGTTTCTATTGAGCCAGCACCATTAGTATCACCTGCTAAAGAAATCAATGTGGTTTTGAAAGTAGAGCCAGCATAAGAAAATATATCAGCAGTATAAAGTTTTGGAACTGTTGTACTTAAATTATTATTACTAAATATTCTTGTGCTTCCAGATGAACGAGTGCTTGACGCGGCTGCACCACTACCATTTAAAATAGTAATAGAATAATTTGCGGCAGTATCTCCATTAAATTGAAGTGAAATAGAATCAGCGACTGAAGTGGTTGCAACTACCACTAATCTTAAATCAGTATAAGTTGCAGGGATGGAACTAAAGGTAACTGAAGCAGATGTGCCAGCCATTGTAGTTGATGCAATCTTATCGTATGTGGTTGCCATATTATCCTTTGATTCCGTAAAGGGCGAAGGTTGAACCTGTAAGAAAACTGCTAGAACTTGCAGATGATAATGTAAATGCGCTTACTGCCGTTGTACCAACATATAAAACTGATCTCAAACCGACAATTCCTGAACCATTATTATCGTATCCAAAAAAACTTCTTATTGTTTTATTTTGAGTGCTAGAAGCGTAGTTATGTATATCTACTATTGATACTGCAAACACGCTAGCAGTTGCAGTAGTGCCCGTTGAACGCGCAATACTTGCATTAGTTACGCCACCAGCCGCCGAACCAGTTGCGGTAGCAGTAGCACCATCACCACTTAATTCGTGCAAAGTATAAACAGTACCTGTATCAGAGTTAATTTGTATGTTTAGGTTAGCGTTTGCGGCCGCTCTTGTACTTCTTGATAATATACGAAGTTGTAAAGAAACGTATGTTGCAGGTATTGAACTAAAGGTTACTGTTGCGGTATCAGAAGCAAGGGTTTGACTGCTAATTGATTCATAAGAACCGGCAGAAGCCGCCGCGCCACCACTACTAGCAAAAATTCCTAAAATTGTGTTTGACATTTAAGAAATGCCACCAACGCAATACCAACTATCTGTACTTACTTTAATCAAACTAGCCGCTTTAAATTGACTTGTAATTGTTGGGTTTGTTGAAACAGCCCCGGCAGATGCAATAGTAACTCCCGCACCTTGCGTAATAGACACTGTACCGGCTGATCCAATTTTGATAACATTTATTGTGCTACCAGTAGTCATTGCTACGCTTGAAAATGGTGGCACTGTAATTGTAGTTGTGCCTGTATTTGAATATGTAATAAGTTTATTATCGGCATCAGCCAACACTAATGTATCTGATGTAGTTGTAACTGCTCTAACGCTTAAATTAGCAATAGCGTTCATTTGACTCGCCGTTAATACCTGACCGACTGAAAATGTTGCCATCTATTTATACTCCCTAATAAGCCAATAAATCTGAATCTAAAATGCCATCTACGGTAGAGTCTAGCAAAAATCCTACGGCAAAAGGTTGGGCGCAAGTAAAATTTACCATAAAACTTTTGGGGGTTATTTGGTAGGTGACACCGGCAATAACGCTATCTGTAACTACATTCCCGGCAGGCAGAGTTTGGGTTACCTGTATTGGGTAAAATATGTCTAAATTCAAAGCTGCAATGACTCTACTGGAATCAGTTTGACCGTAGGCATCTACGGTTAATGAATTTAACTGGATATTTACACCCTGTTCTTTTCTTGATGCAATAATCATTTTTGCTTGATTTAAAGCATCTTCATCTGATTGCATAATGCCTGATCTGACCCGGCTGTGTTGGAAATAATCATCAATGCTTGTTGTATTGCTATCGGTTTGAGCCACACCACCAGTTCTTGTAACGGTCACTTTGTTGATCATTTGATAATCTGAAATATCAAACTCAACCGCTTGATAGGTAATTTCACCTGATCCGGGTATATCGCTAAATTTAGTCAATGCGCCACCGGATAAAGTTATGATGTCGGCGCGTGACAAAAATTTTGCATATCCGCGTTCATCAATATAAAACGCACCCAACTCTGTACCTTCTACAACCTGGCAAGAAGATAACAATGACCGTGATGTACCATCATCTGCTTGTACTGTTGTGGTTGCGGTGGTAGAAATATCACGCATACCACCTGGCCAATCCCCGGCATCTAATAAACTTGTAATTCTTTGTGCGGTTGTTTGTCCGGCTGTACCACCTGTAACGGTTGTTAAGGTTGTTAAATTTAATAACTGGAATCCATCAACACAATTTAAAGTAACATAGGCTGGATCAAATCCAGTTGGGCTTTGATAATTCCATTCTTGTACATAAAATGAACCTAAATTATATGTTGTGCCACTATATTCAGCCGTAAATTGAATTTTTCGCATAGGTTTAATTTTGCCGTATAAACTTGATGAAGTATTGGCAGGATTAAATTGACCAGTTTCATCAACAAATGTGATTTTTGCAGTACCACCCGTAAATGAATCGGCTGATCTGTTAAAGGCACGCCGAATATAACATTGCGTTACATAATCTGTTATATCAACAACATCTGCGGCGGCAGTACCTAAAACTGAATAATCTAAAGGTGTCAAAGCAGAATCTAATACTAGGGCTGGATCAAAAGATGCGCCGTTTGCAAAATCAATTTTTGCTTTAAATATTGCGGCTGGCATTATCTACCTAAATTAGTTAATTGGGTTACCGACCCTGCTCTGTTTAAATTATACAAAGCATCCTGAATTACTGATTGTAATTGGCCTTCTGATATAACTGATCCGGCTACATTAACATTTACCGTTGTACCAAATCCACCCATTTTATCTAATGGTATTACTGCCTCAGTGCCGGCTTCTCCAATCATAGCAAAAGTTGGTTGCGTTACAATTCCACCATCTGCCATTTTTCTAGCACCGGTAAATGGATCAATGTCAGGATTAGCCGCCATCCAAGCATTTGCCTGAGCTTGTAACCTGGCTGAAGCCGCGTTTTGTGGTGCTGTTAAATCCAACATTGTAGTGCCGGGTACTAATGGTTGGATTGAATAATCTAGGCCTGGTATTTCAATGCCTTTTGCTACGGCCTTCATTTGAATTTTATCAATTAAATCATTAAGTGCTTTAGATTTACTAGCCAAATCAGCATTAGTTGGCACTGATGATATTGGCGATTTAAATGATTGGTTTGATATTTCTTTCAATAAAGCCAACATTTTTCTTAATTCTTCATTTGCAACAAATAATTGTTGTATGTACAGAAGAACCTCTGTTGTGCTAATACCCCATTTTTTGGCCAGCATATCTATTTCTTCAGTTGAAATTACACCATCTTCAATTACTTTTAATACATCTACATAGCGTTGGGCTTCATCAACGGCGGCTTTTGTGCCATCTGCTAATTTCTGTAATATTTTTACCCGCAATTCATCTTCACCGGATAATTTACGGCTCAATGCAACTTGTAAATTGATACGATCAATATCAAACAAAGCTGATATTTCAGCCTTCTTTTTATCCAATGCTTGTTGTGCGGCTTTTTCTTTAGTAGTTAATTTTTCAGTTGCCAAAATTTTCTTTTGAATATCTGCAATTATCTCATCAAAAGTTAATATCTTTTTAGTAGTTTTAACCCGATCTTCACGCTGATTAGAAGTTTCCTTTTCAGTGTTTAAAAATTTCATGCCTGTTTTTTCTAATCTTTGTAATGTACCACTTTCACCTACTAATCCTTCAACTGCTACTTTGGCTAAATCTGCATAAATGCCTAAACCTTTTTCTTTAGTTGCCGCCGCTATGCCAACAAAAATATTGCTAAATTGTTTAGCAGCAACTTCTAAATCATCTCCCAAACCCTTAATTAAAGGTTGGCCGCCTGAAATAATTGCATAAGCATTTAAAAATCCTGTACCTAATGTTTCAGTGGCTTCACCTGCGCTGATTTTAAATGATTTAATTTGGCCACCAAAAGTTAGAGTAGCTTCTTCAGCCGCACCTGTATATTTTTGTAACACTTGCATTGTTTTGGCAAAACCCATTGTTTTTGCTTGTGCGGCTGTATATCCAATTCCTAATGTGCCAATAGATTTGTAATTGCCAACGGCGGCCTTAGTAATTGCATCTAATGTTGTGCTTAAATCTTTACCAGTACCGGCACTAACATCTAATGCAAGTGTCAATAATGCTTGTGATGCTTCTAGGTCACCGGTTTGTGAAATAAGTTGTTGTAAAGCTGGTACTAGTTGTTCTTCGGTAACATTTGTAAGTGATTGCAAACCTTCAATGAATTGGCTAACCTGAGCCGATAATGCGCCTTTACCAATACTATTTAAAGTTAATTTTAAAGATTTGTCTAACTGTTCTTGCGCCAAAGCCGCTTGTATAGAATTTTTAGCAAAAAGTGCCATGCCTGCGGCGGCGGCTATTCCACCAGCTTTAGCAAAAGTTTTCAATCTAAATGCGCCGGTTGCAACTACTTTATCAAAACCTTTTAACTCTTTTGTTGCACGCTCTAGGCCTTTTTTATCAAACTTAGTAAGAAAGTTAATCGCAACATACTGACTTAATGCCATGTTTAACCCCTAAATTTTTCGCCTAGATATTTTTTAAGCACACCGTATAGATTATCATTTACTTGTCCACCTAATTGTTGTGATGCCCTGTAAATCAATCTTTTTTCTTTATATGCACTTGAATTAGCAGTACCTTGTAATTTACTAATAAAAGATTCACTAGCATTACTATTGCGGCTGATTCGCCTAGTTCTACTTTTTGATTTTGATGTACCAAATCCTGCTAACTCATATATTATACCTGGAACAGATTTGTTAATTACGGCTAATGCAGTTACAGAAAATGTAGTACCTTTAACTCTTTGAACTTTAGTTTTAGCCGCACTAACTCTTATGCCGCGTATAACTTCTGTTTGCGACCACTTCCAACGGCTTCTTTTGCCTTCGCCAATAGTTCTACCCCGGTGTGCAGTGTCATTAGCCCATCCCCATGCAGGTGGATATGAAGGTTCAACATCACGCCATCCTGGAAATGGTGAGTTTGGTACAAAACTTTGTGCTAATTTTGCAACAGGTTTTACAGCCTTAGTTAATTCCCTTCTAAATTCTTTATGTAAATCAGGTTCAATTTTTTTCATAGTTGCCAATAGTTCATCTAAATTTTCAACATAAATGGAAGGCACTGCGGCTAATGATCTAGTTCGGCCAGGTAATCCTGAATATTTAGGTTGCATTATTTCCGCCTAACTGTTGCCTTCTTGTTGTTGTAATAACGTTCTTGCAAGATGGCTTTAATAGCTGAGTAAATCGCTGGATCAACTTCTAATAAATCTTTAGGGCTGATACCTGTTGCCACCGACACGGTAGCGACTTCATATATTGATCCGTGTCGGTCTATCCATTTTTTGAATCATAAATTAAATCAATGTCTGAATATTGATTGATGTAATCATCACCAAAGGCTAGATCAGTTTTACCGGCATCTTTTTCTATACGCCAGGCAAACCACCACAAATCAGATTCCATTTGTAGTTCACCTAATCTCTTACGCCATCCGGTTTTAAATTCGGCTTCAAAAGCCACCTTTACAGAAGGCGTAAGATCATAGGTAATTTTCTTCCCATCTTTTTTAACAACTTCAATCTTGTGCATTGTCCCACCCTTTCCTTATTACGCGCTTGTTGATTTTGTTAATGCAGTTACCGGTAGTGACACTGAAACGCTTTGTACTGCATCAATCGCACCATTTACAGGTGTCCAAGATGAGATTAGGCATGACATTGTGTAACTAGGGTTTGTAGCCGTTACTGTGCCTGAAACTGGTATCAATTTGATATTCAATTTAGTGCCTAGTGCATCTTCAAACAATGAGTTTACAGATGATGCGGCAAAATCGTTATACAGTTCAAGGTTTAAAGTTGGGCGTTCAATCCCACCAATCATGTTTTGAACAGTATCGTTCATTGCGGTTATCTCCACTTGATCAATTTCGCGTGAAAGACTTACGGTGCTGACATGATCGCTGATGGTTGTAGTTCCCACAACAACGGTCACTTTGTTACCCATAAATATGGCCATAGTTTTCCTCTCTTACTAACCTATCAACTCTACTGAATATTGATAACTTAGGTAATCAATATTAGCGGATGTTATTGTTCCAGGGGATGCAGACACAACCCTTAGAGTTTGTACAGCACCGCTTAATGT
>Ga0209400_1001672_pt1 | contig 17518 bp, 13 predicted proteins | sample M_130807_EF_Meta_FD_187313 | JGI IMG/M metagenome (GOLD analysis project Ga0209400, IMG submission 187313) | Freshwater microbial communities from Lake Montjoie, Canada to study carbon cycling - M_130807_EF_MetaG (SPAdes) (version 2) | ecosystem: Environmental > Aquatic > Freshwater > Lake... | reverse complement strand
CTGAATGCCTGTGCGATTGATCCGAAACTCTGCGCAGCCGCGCGCGATCACTCAAAAGACATGGCCACCAAAGGGTTCTTCGCCCACGAAAGCCCGGTGCCGGGAAAAAAAACACCGTGGGACCGCGCCGCGAAATTCGACACAAGCGCCTCGGGTGAAAACATCTACATGGGTTCTCAAGATCCTCACGGCGCCAACACCGGCTGGTTCTTTTCACCGGGACACCACAAGAACATGTTCAGCGCCGAACAGCAACGGATCGGTCTCGGCCAGCATGGCAACCACTGGACACAGATGTTCGGACGATAAACTCGCGGAGAAAATCCGGATCAAGGCGGGAGGCTAAAACAAAAACAACTCCCCGTGGCCGTCGTCGCCTTTGGACTTTTTGTGCTTCTGATTTTTCCCTTCCACCGGGCCCGCATTCTGATTGTCTCCAACAACGGGCGGCGCATCTTCCGCAACATCCGCCGTTTCCCCATTCACCTCGTCGGCTTCCATGACCGACGAAACGACCTCCGCGACTTGACGCATCTGGGGCGTGGCGCGAACCTTGCGCCGGTTGGCGTTGCCCTTCTTCACTGCCTCGTTTCGCTCGTAGAGGATATCGGTTCCTTGGAATGACATTGTTGCGGCGTCAACCCATTGTTCGACCGCCACAGTCAGGCGGTACTGGTCCTGGATTGACGCACCATGAACGAGAGCATGAATCAGCGCACCGGTGACAAAATGCAAGCGCCATTCAATCTCCTGACGGCTCATCAGGGGAATGCATTTTTCCAGCGACTCCAGCAATTTCTCATCGACGGCCCGGCTGGCTTTTGCTGCTTCGGGAAACGCCGGAGAGGCCAGCATTTCCATGCAGCGGCCCATCACCCGGCAATAGGCAAGTTCGGGTAATCCCGAAACAACCAACAGTGAAACCAGCGGACTCACCCAGGCCTGCAAAAGTTCACGAACGCCGTGATCTTCTCCCAGTGATGCGAGATTCGTGATCCGCTCCTCCGCGAGCGGCTTCATCCTGTGTTCGAGCACGGCCGCAAGCAATCCCTCGCGACTGCCGAAATGATAATTCACCGCCGCCACATTGGCTTTCGCCAAGCCGGTGATGTCGCGCACGGACACGGCATCAAACCCTTTTTCCGCCACCAAGTTTTCCGTGGCTTCCAACAAACGACCCTTGGTAACATCTCCTTTTGCGCGCAACTCCGTCATAACTGGCCGACTTCACCGCCCAGCGATTTCCTTGTCAAACAAGTGATCGGAAAAATGAAAAAAACCGCTTCATTCCAACGATCATTTCAAGCGGAATGATTGTGGAAAAAATTAAGTTAGGTGAAACAGTATGCACATCAGAGGATGATGTCGCGGATCGGTTCCGCACCTTCCACCCCAACGAGCTTTTGGTCGAGGCCATTGTAAAAGAATTTCAAATTGTCGGGTTCGAGTCCCATCTGGTGAAGGATGGTGGCATGGAGGTTTTTGACCTCGGTGCGGTTGACCACGGCCTGCCCGCCCAGTTCGTCCGTTTCTCCATAGCTCACGCCGCCCTTGATGCCTCCGCCCGCCATCCACATGGTGAAGCCATAGGAATTGTGGTCGCGCCCCGTGCCCGCCTCGTATTCCGCCGTGGGTTGACGACCGAACTCGCCGCCCCAGACCACCAGGGTTTCATCGAGCAACCCGCGCTGTTTGAGATCCTTCAACAATCCCGCGATCGCCTTGTCGGTGTTGCCCGCATGAAAGGTGTGGTTTTTCACCAGGTCGCCATGCGCGTCCCAGTTGTCGTCATTATGCGCGCCGCCGGAATACACCTGGATGAAACGAACGCCGCGTTCGACGAGCCGGCGCGCCAGCAGACATTTCCTGCCGAAGTCCTCGGTGCGCGGTTGATCCATGCCATACATTGCTTTGATGTGTTCCGGTTCCGAGTCGATATCGATCGCCTCCGGCGCATTGGCTTGCATGCGATAGGCAAGTTCATAGCTGGCGATGCGGGCCGAGAGGTCGCTGTGATCCTCGCGACCCTGCAAATGGGCGTGATTGACGTCACCGAGGTAGTCCAACAGCGAGCGCTGCTGCACGCGATCCATGCCGTTCTTGTCGGCGAGATTCAAAATCGGATCGCCCTTGGCGCGGAACACAACCCCCTGATACGAAGCCGGCATGTAACCCGATGACCAGTTCTTGGCCCCGGAGATCGGCCCGCCGGTTTTATCGAGCATCACCACATAACCCGGCAGGTTGTCGTTGACACTGCCGAGACCGTAGTTCAGCCACGAGCCGAGCGATGGTTTGCCGCTGATCAAGGAGCCACTGTTCATCATCAGCATCGCGGAACCGTGGATGGGCGAGTCGGCGATCATCGAATGCACGAACGCGATGTCGTCCACGCATGTTGCGACGTTCGGGAACAACTCGGAGACATACTTGCCGCACTGGCCGTATTGCTGGAATTTCCATTTGGGCCCGACGACCCGGCCTTCTTTTTTCTTGCCGCCGCGACCGAAGGTTTTGATGGGAATCGTTTTGCCGTCCAGCGGATAAAGCTTCGGTTTGTAATCAAAGGTGTCGACCTGGCTCGGCCCACCGTACATGAACAGGAAGATGCACGACTTCGCCTTGGCCGGAAGTTGCGGCTCGCGGGGCGCAAGTGGATTGGCACTGACCTGGGCTGCGGAGGCATTCGCGAAAAAACCTTCCTTGCTCAACAGACCGGTGAGCGCCAGCGAAGTGAATCCCCCGCCGAGCTGGTGGATGAACTCGCGACGACGGACGCGACCGCAAAAGTTGGAATGGGGTTGGATGATCATGATGTTGGGAGTGATGGATTAATCGATGAAGATGAACTCGTTGAAGCTGAAAACGGCAAGACAGAAGCGCTGCAGGGAGTCATCAACGGACAATTTCTGCTCGCCCTGCATCAGTTGCATGAAATCCACCGCGCGTTTGACTTCAACATCCGTCGCGTCGCGCTGCACCGCGAGTTGATAGGCCAGCCGCACCTGCGCGGTGGGATCGGGACCGGCATCGCGTTTCAACCGGGTCGCGAAGGCCTTCGCCTTTTGATGCACGAAGTCGCTGTTGATCATTCCCAGTGCCTGGGTCGGAACGATGGTGGTGAAACGCACCGGGCAGGGACTGTCGGTGTCCGCCTGATCATGTTCGCTGAACAAGGGAACCTGCAACGAACGACGGCTCACCGCATACACCGAACGACGATTGGTTTGTTCGGGCGGGTTGTTGCGCCAGCCATTGCCCTTGGTCGACGATGTGGCGAGAACCTCCTCGGGGATGGGCACGAAGAAACTCGGTCCACCGCGCTCCAGACTGAGTTCGCCTGTTGCCAGCAACATGTTGTCGCGCAACTCCTCGGCCGACATGCGTCGCGGCAGGAAACGCCACCACAACTCGTTGCCGCCGTCCTTGGCCAAGGCCGCATCCTGGCGGCGGTTCGACATCTGATAGGCGGCCGAACTCATGATGATCCGGTGCATCGCCTTGACGCTCCATTTCTGTGCAATGAACTCAGTGGCCAGCCAGTCGATCAATTCCGGTTCATTGGTGCCCAGTCCGAGATAACCGAAGTCATTCGGTGTGGCGCAAAGCCCCCTGCCGAAATGATGTTGCCACAGACGGTTGACCATCACCCTCGCCGTGCGCGGGTTGTTGGGATGGGTGATCCATTGCGCCAGCGCCAGCCTGCGACCGCTGCTTTTGCCGTTGGCAGGCGGTGTGATCACCGGCGTGAAGCCCCCGAAAATTTCCGGGAATTTCGGCTGCACTTCCTCGCCTTCCGCATGGGCGCTGCCACGCATGTGAATGAATGTCGGCGGCACCTTGATGCCGTTTTCCGCGACCACCATGACTTTCTCCTGACGGGTGTCCAATGCCTTTTCAATCTCCTGGATGCGCTGCAATGCTTGCTGATAACCAGTGCGGGTATGCTCCTGAACAAGTTTGTTCGCGGGGTCGAGCATCTCCTCGCGCAGCGACCGCCCCACGCTCGACAGTCCCATGTCGAAAAACTGACCGCCAGAGCTTTGGTTCACATGAACCGCGATGACATTGCGCCCTGTTTGCAGCGCGGCGATGAAGGCAGCCGGTGCATCGATGTTCTCATACTGTGTGTTGAATGCCTTGCGCTCGAAAACCAACTGCCCGTTGCAGCAAATGGCGACTTCCTCGTCGTGATAGAGGCTTATCACCAGATTCTTGGGGATTTTTTCCAATAAAAACGTCGTTTGCAGCCAGATCTCCTTGGTGTCCCAAGTTGTCCGAGATTGCGCGTCCGGCACCTGGGTTCCGAAGCCCGCAAGCCCCTGCTTCCAGGCCTGGTTCTCGGCACGGAAACTCACCGCATTCCAGTCGTCCGCAGGTTTCTCGGTGGTGTAAAGCCACGACCACGGCTTTTTCCTCGCATCGGTGATCAGGTCTCCGGCAAAACCTCTGGCCGCAGCCTCCTTGACCGAAGGAAGTTCCACATACTGTTTCTCCGCGAGGGCGATTTTATCCACCAGCGATTTTTTCTCCGCTTGCAGGGCGGCGGTTTGCTCGGGTCCACCGCTCGAACCCATCGCGATCTGTTGGAGGTTTTGATCCCCCCGCCCCATCGGCTTGATGTTTCGGAAAAAGGAGGCGAGTTGATAATAGTCCTTCTGCGGAATCGGATCGCCTTTGTGGTCGTGACAACGCGCGCAGCCAACCGTCATGCCGAGCATGGTTTCGGTGGTGACGCGGACGTTGTCGTCGATGACATCATACATGTGCTGAAGTCTGTCAGCCGGTTCGTCGTCCCACTGCATCAGGCGGTGATAGCCGGTGGCAATCATCGAATCCGCCGTGGGATTCGCGATCTCGTCCCCGGCAAGTTGCTCGGTGAGGAATTGATCATAGGGTTTGTCCTGATTGAAGGACTCGATGACGTAATCCCGATAGCGCCACACGAAGGGTTTGTCGCTGTCGCGCTCGAATCCATGCGTCTCGGAATAGCGGACCAGATCGAGCCAGTGGCGGCCCCACTTTTCGCCATATTGCGGCAACGCCAGCAGTCGGTCGATTTGCTTCTGCCAGGCATCGGCGCTCTTGTCCGCCTCAAAGTCGGCGATCTGTTGCACGGTAGGAGCCAGCCCCGTGAGGTCAAAGGTGGCGCGACGCAGCAACTCGGCCCTGGATGCCGGCGGATTGGCCGACAGACCATTCGCGGCGCGCTTGACTTCGAGCAGTCGATCAATCGGATGTGTGAATGCGGCGCTGGTTCCCGAAGCGGGCACATCGGGTCGCACCATTTTCCGATAAGACCAGTGGGCCTTGGTCTTCTCATTCACCGTGGTGTTCTCCGCATGGGCATCGACGATCTCATGAAGCAGGTCCGCGTCCTCGGGGGTCCACGGCGCACCGCGCTTGACCCACTCGGTGATCAAGCCGATCTGCCCGGCATCCAATTTGTTTTTCGGAGGCATCTGCAAATCGTCGTTGCTGTAGGAAATGACCTCGAGCACCAGGCTTTTGAGCGGCTCCTTTTCATTGAATGCGGGACCGTGCTGCCCGCCCTTGAGCAATCCCTTGCGGCTGATCAACTGCAGTCCGCTTTTAGCCTTGAAGCCACCCTTGCCATCGCTGCCGCCATGACATTCAAAGCAGTTCTCCTGCAAGATCGGCTTCACCTTGGCGCGGAAAAACTCCACGTCGTCACTACTCTGCGCCTGACAGGGAGCGATCAGCGGGACAAGCAAGGACAGGACCCATGACGCGAGGTCCGGCCAATGATTCGACTTCTTCAAGGTCATAAGATGCATCTTTTACGGGTGAAACAAAGCATAAATAACACCAATTTGCAGAAAATCCATGGGATAATTCGCAATATCCACACTTGATCAAAAGCAGCCCGTCCATAGGATGCCGTCCGCATGGCCAACATTGTCTACTTCGACCTCGAAACACAACGCAGCTTCAGCGATGTCGGCGGTGCCTCGCAAAAACACAAGATGGGAGTGTCCGTGGCCGTCACCTATTCCAGCGCCAGTGGGCAATACCGCATCTATCGGGAAAACGAACTGCAGGAGCTGATCACCGAACTGACGCGCGCCGACCTCGTCGTGGGTTTCAATCACCTCAGCTTCGACTACGCCGTTTTGCAATCCTATGCGGTCTTCGACCTGCTGGAGCAAACCGTGAACCTCGACATGCTGGTGGAAGTGGAAAAAAAACTCGGTCATCGGCTGAAGCTCGACTCGATCGCATCGGCCTCGCTCGGCACGGGGAAAACTGCCGACGGTCTGGATGCCCTGAAATGGTGGCAGGAATACAAGCGCAGCGGCGATCCCGCACCGATGCTCAAGATCGCCGAATACTGCTGCTACGATGTGAAAGTCACCAAAATGGTTCACGAATTCGGCGCAACCCACGGCCACATCCGCTACGAAGACCGCAATCAAAAAATCCAGCAGTGCCCGGTGGATTGGAAGATATGAGGGGTCAGCGCTTGGCGAAATGAATCACGCCTTCATTCGCGCACATCGACTCCCGCCCACTTTGCGCTTTATTCTTGTGCTTCTTGGATTACAGTCGGCTTGTGTCTGATTCAGTCAAGTCAACCCGAACGACCGATGAGTTCCGCCCTCGAATTTTATCACCTCTTTCGCGATGCCATGGCCGAGCACGGCATTCGTTTTGTGCTCACCTCCGGCATGGCGTGCGTCGAATACGGCCTCCAGCAAGGCACCAAATACACCGACTGGATCGTCGATCCCGAGGATCTGGACAAACTCGTCGCCATGCTCTGCGAATTTGAGCGCGGTCTGAGCGGAAAAAACTGGCGGATCAGCTACCGCAACCTCTTCGGCGCACCGCTGGATGCCAGGTTTCATCTCGGCGGCTGGACCACGCACCTCGCCATTTGGGATGGTGCCGAATCCCCTGAACACCACCTCGACTTTTTTGGCCGTCCACCCAGAATCATCCCCGGCACCTGGCTGAAATCCACTGGACACCTGGCGTCACGGGACATCGTTGCCCGCATGAAGAAAACTGACCGCGCGAAAGACTGGCCCATCGTCAACGCACTGGCAGCACAAGATTGGTTTGCCGAGCGGCGCACCGACAGCCTGCTCCACCTCACGGAAATCCAACTCCTGCGCGAGGCATGGGGATCGCTCGATGCTTCCCAACGCCGGAAACTTTCCTCAGAGCGCCCCTTGCTCACTCTCTTGGATTCTCAGGACGATCTTCGGCTGGAACGATCGCTCCTGCTTGAGCGCGCATTATGGGAAAATGTCAACCGCGAAAGGTATCTTATCTACCAAAGCAATTGGAAATCATTCTATCGCTCGTGGCAACAAGATGAGGTCGGCACTTGGCCATCATCCCAGCCATTCGCTGTCCAACACAAACGCGTGCTCGAAGCCTCGGCAAAACATGGATTGACGCCCCAACCGTTCGCCAAAGAATCCCTGCGACAGGAAATCTTTGAACGGGGGAAAGAGCGCACCAAATCCTTGATTCACGCATCCGCAGAGGAACTGCAGAGTGTCGCCATGCCCATAGACATAGTCCTGCCATGAACATTCCCATCGACCCCCGATATCCCGAATCCTATTTCGAAATTTTAGCGCGGGATTTCGGCCAGGAAAAAGCCGACTGGGCGCGCCTGCCCTACGCCGAACGAATGAAAGAACTCGCGTGGTATCACGCCCATTTCAATACTCCCGACGATCTCTCCCTCTGGCCTGCCGAACTCGACGGTGGCGTGGATCGACCCTGATTCCATCATCGCCATTCATTTTCCTCATCGCCGAATCTCCCCATGACCTCCAGACCTTCGACCGCGTCGGCAATCCACGCGGCGTGATGTGGGATGTTGTCCCGGGAAATGACGGAGCCCACGCATTAGCACTTGCCAGCAAGCCAATCCTTTCTTAGCCTACAGCCACGCCGATCATGTTTACGAGAATTTCAACCGCCTCCCTGCTTGTCGCTCTTGTTTTCACTCTTTGCCATTGTGGTGGCACGACAGGGACCGGAACCATGGGAGGCCCGACAGCCGAAGCGCGCGCCGCACAAATCGCCGCCGAACCGCGCGGCGATTTTTTCTACGGTCGCCGATATTTCGTGAACAAAACCCGCTTCTGGGGATATCTGCGCAAACCGGGACAATCCGCCAGCAGCAGCAAGCTTGTCATCTTCCGCGAAAGCTCCAAGCTCAACCCCGACCGCTTTCCCGAAAACGGCCCCGAGGGCCGGCGCTATGGATTTGACCAAAACTACGAATACCGGGTCTGGGGACGTTATACCGGGAGAGAGGTTTACGACGTCAACAGCAATCAATTCCTTCCTGAATTCCTTTTGACCAATTATGAAGTCGTCGACCGGAATCCCGGCTGGCTTTTCAGAACCGACGACTCCTACGACCCCACCCACATCAGTTTGGTGCCCCGCTGAGCCATTACCCATGAAGTCGAAAAATGTCCAAAGGGGGATTTCCCAACTACGCAAGCCCGAAAGCGCGGGACATACTCCGCCAGGGGTCGGCAGACTGGCCAAAATTCACAGGAGCTACGAAAAGAGGGTCCGCAGGCAGCATTCGCAAGAAACGCCGAGCTCCAATATCTTCCAGGAGTATCTCAACTATGTTCTTGTCATTGCCGGACTGCTGTTGGTCGGTGGCATTCTTTGGATGGCTTACTCGCAAATGACACGCAAGTCGCAGATCGCAAAGCAGCATTCGTTGACACCAGAAACCTTCGAAGTGCCCCACCCCAGCAAGCTCGAATGCCTGCAATTGGTCGACAACTTCCTCAATGCAAGCACCGCCGAGGAACTCAAGGATCTGGTTCATCTGACCCGGGTGTCCGCGGATGACTCCTTCAATCTGGTCTCGGCAAAAAAAAAGGAGCTGGGTTACGTTGTCTCGATGGAATGGGGCGGGGCCGATGAAAACAACGGACTGTCCATTGAGCGGGTGTACTTGACGCTGAAGGCGGAGCAGTTTCACACCGTTTTCCTGCGCCCCGACTCCGCGGGCCGATGGCATGTGGACCTCGACTCCTTCCTGCTTCACGCAACCAAGCCATGGGCGGAAGTTTTCGGCAAAAAAAGCTGCACGGCGGTAATCCGCGCGATGATCAGTTCCGACTACTACTACAATGGACTGTTCGCCGACGAAAGCGAATGGATCTGTGTTTCCATGGTGCCGGCTGGCCAACAAACAAAGCTTTATGGATACATTCACCCCGACACGCCCAACTTCCGGGCCATTGTGGAAATTCTAAAAACGGAAAATCCGGCTGCTGCGATGATGGAGATCTCCCGCGATGTTGGCATGGAGCCCCTGCAGTATGAAATCAGATCCGTCGTCGCACAAGGCTGGGTGGAATCGGATAAAAACTTCAGCCAGAATTTCCAAGCCACCCCGAAAACCAAGGATGCAAAAACCAAGGATGCAAAAAGCCGGCTTCCCCGTTGAGAGGGATGATGTTCATTGCCGCCACCTCTTCAACAAATCCCCATAGGTGTCGATGCGGCGGTCGCGGAAGAAAGGCCAGATGCGCCGGAAGTCCTCGACTTCGGCGAAATCCACATCGTGCAGCAGAATTTCCTCCCCTGCCGTTCCCGCTTTGGCCACGATTTGACCGTAGGGATTGACGAAAAACGATCTCCCCCAGAATTCGGTGCCGTCATGGGTGCCACTGCGGTTGACCGTGGCAACAAAGCAACCGTTGGCCACGGCATGTCCGCGCTGAACCGTTTCCCACGCACAATGTTGCGCTTCTCCCAACTGGTCTTTTTCCTCCGCCAGCCAGCCGATGGCCGTCGGATAGATCAACACCTGCGCTCCGCCCAATGCCATCAGGCGAGCTGCCTCCGGATACCATTGATCCCAGCAAATCAGCACGCCGAGCTTGCCAAACCGCGTCTGCCAAACCGGATAGCCGCTGTCTCCCGGAGTGAAATAAAACTTTTCCTCGAAACCGGGGTCCTGCGGAATGTGGTTCTTCCGATACAAACCCAGCAAGCTGCCGTCGGCATCAAAAATGGCCGCGGTGTTGTGATACAATCCAGGTCCACGATGTTCGAACAATGACGCAACGATGACGATCCCCAACTCGGCAGCCAATTCCCCCAGTCGCCCGGTGACCGGACCAGGCAACGAGTCGGCGAGATCGAAACGCGAAGTGTCCTCGATCGTGCAAAAATAAGGCGTGAGGAACAGCTCTTGGGTCACCACAATCTGCGCCCCCTCAGCGGCGGCCGCACGAATCAGGGCGAGATGATGCTCCAGTGCTTCCTGCTTGCTGGGAAATGTCGTGGACTGAAGCAATGCAATGCGCGGCATGTCCTTTTCTACTCAACACAGCAAACCCGCGCAATACGGAAACGAAATTTTTCACGGAAATCAATTGCAGTTTTTCCAGCACATGATAACTTTCGCGTGTGGAGGAATCATTCGACAAGGTATTGCCCCGTCGCGAGCGACAGGTCATGGACATCCTGTTTCGCCTGGGTCAGGCATCGGCTGTGGAAGTGATGGAGGAACTTCCCGACCCACCCAGTTATTCGGCGATACGCGCCTTGTTGGCGACTCTGGAGCAGAAAAAGCTGGTGGTCATTCACGGCAAGGACTCGCGCCGCTACATCTATCGACCCGCGGTCACGGAAAAAAAAGCGAAGCGATCCGCGCTGAGCAGTTTGCTGCACACCTTTTTCGAAGGTAAGCCGGAAAATCTTGTGGCATCGTTGCTGGATCCCACCGATCAGAAATTGTCCGACGAGGAGATCCGCCGCATCCGGCAATTGATCGGCGACAGCTCAAAACAACAATAATGGCATGAACCCGTTGTTTTTTTATGCCTGCGTTTTTTCGGTATTGGCGTACATGACAATTCGTCTTGTCGACCGGAACAACGCTGTCAACAGCCAGGGTCTGACACGACTGGCCCTGCTGATGTTGGTATGCCTCCCGGCACTGTTGTTGTTGCCGAAATGGCATGTGGCATCCGCCCCCGCAGGCCTGCACCGGATGCTCGAAGCAGCCGAACAATCGACTCCGACCTGGCTGTGGATTTTTTGGTTGCTCGGTGCCCTGGTCTGCGTGATCCGCGTGGCGATCAGTCTCTGGCAACTCCATGTGTGGAAAAAGAATTCCTCCGAAGTCACGGCACCGCCGCTCATGAACGTGGTCCGCAGTTGTCGTGAAAAGATGAACTACCCGCGCGAAATCGCACTTCGTGTGCTCGACAATCACAAAGGCCCCGCGGCCTGCGGCATCATGCGGCCGACAATCTATTTGCCCCACGACTGGCAAAACTGGACGGAGGATACGTTGCGTGCGGTGTTGTTGCATGAAATCGGCCACCACGTCAGCCGCGATCCGCTGTGGCGCATGGTCTCACTGATCAGCACGTCGATTCACTGGTACAATCCCTTGGTCTGCTGGTTGTCGGCGAAACAGCAATTGCAATCGGAAATCGCCTGCGATGACCGGGTCGTCCGCAGCGGATTCCATCAGGATGCCTATGCGAACATCCTCTGCGACCTTGCCAGTCATGCACCGCATTCCGCGATGGCGATGGCATCGCCCGGTGGTTTGGAAACGCGCGTCCGCCAACTGGGCCGAAACCGCAATCAACCAAGTCGGCTGTGGCTGGTTGTGTTCATGTTTGTGCTGCTGCTATCGGCTCTGGTGTTGGCGATCCTCCGCCCGTCGCACGACCCCGGGATGCCGCTTCCACCGACACCCGAGGACTCCCGGCTGCGCCTGCAAGCCGATCCTTTTCCCGCAGGCTGAAAAGACCCCCCGTCTCACAGAAAGGATCAGCGCTTTTCCTGCAACCAGTGGGCCATCGCCATCAACTTGGTGACTCCCGCAACGCCGGTGGAGTTGGTGAGTGCCTGCAGATGATCGGCGATTTCGGCCCGGCGGGCATCCGACCAATACACGGAGCGTTCGCGAAAAGTGATGAGCGCAAGGGCTTCTTCCGCGTTGAGTGCAACGACAGGGCGCTGGGGTTGCAGGGGTGGCGGACCGACGCTCTCGGGCACCACATCATTGCGTTCGTAGACCACCACCGTGCCAGCGGCGAGATCCCCCAGTCGCTGGAACCTGCGCGTCGACAGACAACTGGTCAACCCGAACAGTCCGGAAAACCACGGCATGATGTCGATCACGCGAATGAAGTTGCGCACCACGGCTTGGGAAAAGGAAATAGGCGCGCCCGATGGCTGGATCACCCGCAGGCCGCAGATGCGTTTGCCGATGGTGGCCCCCCGACGGCTGGCCTCGAAAAAAACCGGATACCACCAAAACAACAAAAACCAGGACAATTTCATCATGCCCCCCACGACTTGTCCGCCGACCAGGAAGCCTGTAATGCCCCCCACCATGCTGAGGCCGATCATCGCCAGACCGATGAAAATCACGTCGAGCAACCATGCCCACATCCGCAGGATCGGCCCGGCGATGCGCAGGCGGATTTCGACACCCTCGGCAAGTTCGATGGCCTGCAAGGTGTCAAGTTTCTCCGGCAATCCATTCATGCGCGGAATGTATTAACCGGGCAATGGACCCGTGAAAAGCAAATCCATTGCGATTTGACAAATCGCCGCTAGGATCGGGGCGTGCCGCAAACCGCGAACACTGTCGGGCTGCTGATGCAGGCATGGGGAGCCCGACAACACCTGAACGATCACCTTGTTCCCGCGGATCAGGGACGGACGAACCTTGTCATCGACCATTGTCATGCCTCGGCTCATTCGTTTCTGCTGGCGCACATCTGTCGACTGCATGCGGGGAAAACGATCTGGATTATCCATGATCTGCCAAGACAGCGCGAGCGGATTTTGTTGGAAATGACAACGTGGGGTGTCAAGTCCACCCATCTGCCCGAGCCCCCGGCGGAGATGGTGGATGGAACGATTTCCGATCCCGAATCGGAGGCCGAACGGCTGGGCGTTTTTGATGCCTTGGCCAACAAGCAAACACTGGTCATTCACACGAATGAAAACGCCGCGTTTTCCCCTGCCCCGTCCGCAGCAGGCATGAGGAAAGCGCGCGTGACCTTGCAAAACGGCGGATTGCTCGACCCCGCGACGTTCGCCGTCGAACTGCAGGCCGCCGGTTACGGGCGCGACAGCATCGTGCATTCGCGGGGACAATTCGCGGTGCGCGGCGGCATCGTCGATCTTTTCCCCTGGCACGCCGCGATGCCGCTGCGCATTGAGTTTTTCGACCGCAACATCGAGTCGCTGCGCGAGTTCGATCCCGACTCGCAACTCAGTCTGCGCAAGCTCGACAAAGCGCAGATCCTGCTTCACGAGCCGGAAAAAACAGCGGCGGCGACGGACTACATCCGACCGGACCATCTGGTCATTTCTCTAACGGAAAATCCGTCGCGCGATCTACCCTGCCACATTCACATCAGCCCGGAACCGGTCGACACAACGGGTGACCGGCACATTTCCGTGCCCGCATTTCCCAGTCCCCTTGGCTCGTTTGAGGCGGGCGACTTCATTCTGCAACAAGGAAAACGCGAGATGTTTTTCGCACAAATGGAGGCATGGAGGGATGACAAATGGACCGTGGCGATGTGCTTTGCCAACAAAGGAGAAGAAGCGAGATTTCAGGAACTGGCGGGCGACCTTGAACATGTGCTGGTGCTGCGGGGCGAACTGCACGCCGGATTCGTCATCCCGGATCTGAAAGTCGCGGTGCTTTCCTCGTCGGAACTTTTCGGACGCTACCGCAGCGCGGGTGTGGCGCGCCGGAGTTTGCTGGATCGACACAACGCAGCGCGGGTCAGTCTGGACGAAATCGAACTCGCCGACCTGGTGGTGCATTATGAATATGGCATCGGTCGCTTTCGCGGCATTCAGATTTCGGACGAGGATCAAACGGAGGAAATCGTGATCGAATACCACGGCGGCTCGCTGCTTTCCGTGCCGATCGATCAGGCCCACCTGGTTGCCAAGTATGTCGGCATGGGCGGAAAAACCCCCGACCTCGACAAACTGGGCGGTGCCAGTTGGAAAAACACCCGCAAGACCGCGGAGAAGTCGATCCTCGATTACGCCGCACAAATCCTGCGCATCCAGGCCGAGCGTCAGACGAAGGAAGGTTACAAACATCCGCCGGACTCGCGCTGGATGTGGGAGTTCGAAAATTCCTTCCATTTCACCGAGACACCCGACCAGCGGCGGGCGATCGAGGACACCAAGCGTGACATGGAAAGCGGCGAGGCAATGGACCGCCTGATCTGTGGCGATGTCGGCTTCGGCAAAACGGAGGTCGCCATCCGCGCCGCGTTCAAGGCGGTCACCGGCGGCAAACAAGTCGCCATTCTCGTGCCCACAACGGTCCTCGCCGAACAACATTGCCGCACGTTTCGCGAACGCATGAGCGACTATCCGGTGCGCGTCGATTTGCTCAATCGCTTCCGCACCCCCGCGGAGATGCGCTCGACCATTCAAGGGCTCGCCGATGGTGCGGTCGACATCGTCATCGGCACCCACCGGTTGCTTTCGGGGGACGTTAGCTATCAAAATCTCGGCCTGGTGGTGATCGATGAAGAGCAGCGCTTCGGCGTCAAACACAAGGAAAAGTTCAAGGAGATTTTCCGCCACATCGACATCCTCACGCTCTCCGCCACACCGATCCCCCGGACTCTCTACATGGCATTGATGGGCACCCGCGACATGTCCACGATCGACACACCTCCTCCCAACCGCTCGCCGGTTCACACGACGATTTCGCCATACGACGACCGCATCATCCGCGATGCCATCCAACGCGAACTCAAGCGGGGCGGGCAGGTGTTTTTCCTCCACAACCGTGTGAAGACCATCGAAATAATGCGGAAAAAACTGCAGGACCTGGTTCCGGATGCGCGGATTCTGATCGGTCACGGACAAATGGAGCAGGACGATCTCGAAGTGGTGATGCGGCAATTCGTGCAGGGGGAAGCCGATGTTCTGCTGGCCACCACCATCATTGAAAGCGGCATCGACATCCCGAACGCCAACACCATTTTGATCGACCGCGCCGACCGCTTCGGCCTTGCCGACCTCTATCAACTCCGTGGTCGGGTCGGGCGCGCCGGCGAGAAAGCCTACGCCATCCTGCTGCTGCCGCGCGACATGCTGACCCAGGGCGACGCGCGAAAACGCATCCAGGCGATCCGCCAGTACACGGCCCTCGGATCGGGGTTCAAGATCGCCATGCGCGACCTGGAAATCCGCGGCGCCGGAAATCTGTTAGGCACAAAACAATCCGGCCACATCGCCGCCGTCGGCTTCGATCTCTACTGCAAACTGCTGCGCCAGTCGGTTGACAGGCTCAAAGGCCGGGCGGTGTCGGCGCGCTCCGAAACCTCATTCCGAGCCGATTTTCTCGCATTGAACGAAACCGATTACGGACGCGCCAGTGCCCACGTGCCCCTGCTGCCCGCCTATTTCCCCGCTGACTTCGTCGCGGAAACCAGCCTGCGCGTGAACGCCTATCGAGAACTCGCCGAGTGCCTGAGCGAAAAGGAACTCGATGATCTAACAACATCCTGGCGCGACCGTTTCGGACGATTCCCCGATCCCGTCGCCAACCTTCTCCGCCTGAACCGGGTGAAAATCCGCGCGGCCGGGAAAAAAATTACCACCGTGGAAATCAGGGGCCAGAAACTCACCTTGGGCCGCAACGGTTCCCCGATCATGATCGACAACCGCCACCCCCGGCTGACGTCCATCGAACCTGGGGCGAAACTCGATGAAACCCTGCAACTGCTGACCATGCTCTGATGGGTTGGGACAACCTTTGCTCATCGTTTCAACGCCGGGAACGTATGACTCCTGCTTGAATTCCTCTCCCTTCATCACCGCTCACAGTTCCGATTGGCAAATCACCCCCGCCGTGTTATCCCTCCTGCATGTCTGAAACGCCTTTCATCTATCAGGACACCTATGCCATGGGCGGGGATCCGACGGAATACGAATTGTTGTCGACCGAACACGTCAGCATTTCGCAGTTCAACGGAGCACCCGTGCTCGTGGTCGAACCGGAAGCCCTGACGCTGCTGGCGAACGAAGCCTTCAAGGCGATCAACTTCTGCCTCCGCCCCGCCCACCTCGCGCAGGTGGCGGCCATTCTGGATGATCCGACTGCGACCGAAAACGACCGCATGGTCGCGCTGATGTTGCTGCGCAATGCCGAGATTGCCGCGCATGGAATCCTGCCGTTTTGCCAGGACACCGGCACCGCGATCATCATGGGAAAAAAAGGCCAGCAGGTCTGGACCGGCTGCAATGACGAGGAAAAACTCTCCGAAGGCGTTTACCAAACCTACACGCGGGAAAACCTGCGCTACTCACAAACCTCCGCGCTGACCATGTATCAGGAGGTCAACACGAAAACCAACCTGCCCGCGCAGATCGACATTTATGCCACTACGGGATGCGAATACAAATTTCTCTTCATCAGCAAAGGCGGCGGCTCGGCGAACAAGTCGTTTCTCTATCAGGAAACCAAGGCCTTGCTGAATCCGGCAAAACTCAGGGAGTTCTGCATTGAAAAAATGCGCTCGCTGGGAACCGCCGCCTGTCCGCCCTATCACCTCGTTTTTGTTTTCGGCGGCACCTCGGCGGAAACCTGCCTCAAAACCGTGAAGCTCGCTTCGACGAAATACCTCGACGCGCTGCCCACGGTCGGCAACGCCCACGGCCAGGCATTTCGCGACATCGCACTCGAAGCGGAGCTGTTGGAGGAAGCCCGCAACATCGGCATCGGTGCCCAGTTCGGCGGCAAGTTTTTCGCGCTCGATGTCCGGGTGATCCGCCTTCCCCGTCACGGGGCCTCCTGTCCGGTGGGCATCGGGGTTTCCTGCTCCGCCGACCGCCAGGCCCGCGCGAAGATCACCGCAGAGGGGATTTTTCTGGAGAAACTCGAAAAAAATCCCGGACGTTTCATCCCGGAAGTCTATCGGAATTGGAAATTCAAGGGCGTTGCAATCAACCTCGACGAAGGCATGGAACAGACACTGGCCACACTCGGCAAGTATCCCGTGACCACCGCGGTGGCGCTCAGCGGCACGATCATCGTCGCCCGCGATGCCGCTCACGCGAAGCTGAAGGAGTATCTCGACGAACACGGCGACTTGCCCGATTATTTCAAAAAGTATCCGGTGTACTACGCCGGACCCGCGAAAACCCCGCCGGGGCTGGCGAGCGGATCATTCGGTCCAACCACGGCAGGTCGCATGGATTCCTATGTCGAACTGTTTCAATCGCACGGCGGATCGATGGTGATGCTCGCCAAGGGCAACCGCTCGCAACAGGTCACCGATGCCTGCAAAAAGCACGGCGGCTTTTACCTGGGATCCGCAGGAGGTCCCGCCGCGCTACTGGCGCAGGATCATATCCGCTCGCAGGAGGTTGTCGCCTACCCCGAACTCGGCATGGAGGCGGTTTGGAAAATCACCGTCGAGAATTTTCCCGCCTTCATTCTGATCGACAACAAGGGCAACGACTTTTTTCACAGCCG
>Ga0209400_1001670_pt1 | contig 17534 bp, 19 predicted proteins | sample M_130807_EF_Meta_FD_187313 | JGI IMG/M metagenome (GOLD analysis project Ga0209400, IMG submission 187313) | Freshwater microbial communities from Lake Montjoie, Canada to study carbon cycling - M_130807_EF_MetaG (SPAdes) (version 2) | ecosystem: Environmental > Aquatic > Freshwater > Lake... | reverse complement strand
GCTATTATTTCCGTTCGGACCATTTCAATTTTGCCAAAATAGGAATTCCAGCCTTGTATATTGGAACAGGAATCGACCATGTGGAGAAAGGGAAGGAGTATGGAAAGCAGCTTCAGGAGGAATATGTGGCCCAGTACTACCACAAACCAGCGGATGAATACGATCCGACTCGATGGAATTTGGATGGTGCAGTGGATGATGTACAGTTGCTGTATCAGGTAGGTCGAAATCTAGCCAACTCCACTAAATGGCCAGGATGGAAGGAAGGCTCCGAATTTAAAGCCTTTCGAGACAGCTACTTCAAAAAATAAGGCGTTCTAGCTTTGGTCTACCTTGATTCCATAGGATTCGAGTAGGCCGGGTAACCCAGCAAGGTCAAATCGCGCGCCCTTAATTGCATTGAGTTCGGGAGCAATTCGGTAGTGGAGGGCGTCTCGAAAGTCGGCTTTTTCGAGGTTAGTCTGATCGAAGACTTCACCGAGGAGGTCTGAACCCTGAAAACTCGCCTCGCTAAGATTTGCCTGCGAAAAATCCACTTCCCGCAATCGACAGTGGTGGAAAGTCGATTTTTTAAGGGGGAGTTTGTAGAAATTGCAGTAGTCGAGGGTGCAGCGGTCTAGATGAAGCTCTAGCAAAAAAGGATTGGCTGTGGTAAAAGCAATTCCCAGCATTTTGCAGCCCACAAATCGAACATTTTGGAAATTCACTTTGGGAACCTTGATGTTGCTCAGGTCGCAGTCCTCAAACTTGCAATTTTCAAAACTTGCTTTTTGAAACGACGCTCCGGAGAAGTTGCAGGTTGAAAAGGTGCAGGAATCGTATTCCCCAGAAAGAATGTCCGACGCTGTCAGGTTTTGGAAATGTTGTTCGCTAAAGTAGGGCATTCAATTTTTTTGATTGTAGGTAAAAAGGTAGTCTAGCTACGGCATTAGAGGGAGAGCTGGTACAAGCTGCATCGTTGGATACTGGGAGAATTTTGTAGATCGGGATGGTCAAACTCTTTCCAATACTGCATGCCTATTTTTTTCATGACTTGGATGGAGGCAAGATTTCCGATGGAGGCCATGGCCACCACTTTCGGAATTTGAACTTGTCTGGCATAGTCTAGGCAGGCGGCAGCTCCTTCGGTGCTATAGCCTTGGTTCCACCAGTTTTTTCCGATGCGGTAGCCGAGATCTACGGTAGGGGTAAAGTCGGCCTGAAAGGTTTTCCATCCGAGCCCGATGGTACCCAGTAAAGCTTGGCTTTCTAGGACATCGACTGCAAAATAGCAAAAGCCTTTTTCCTCGTAGAGGCGCTCCATCCGCTCCATCATGGCGAGGGTATCTTCTTTTGGGAGCGGTTTTTCGAAAAAGCGCATGACCTCTGCGTCGGTGTTGATCTCCGTAAATGCATCCAAGTCACTCGCTTGCCAACGGCGAAATCCTAGGCGTGGGGTGGTAAATAGGTAGGAGGTAGACATTGGTGCTACGGGATGGAATGGAAAGTCAAATTAAGGAGGTTTTTTGAAAATTGTATTTTTCTGATTCGATCTTGGGCGATGCGGTTGAATTTAATTTTCAATTTTCCATTCCATTAAATGGATTAAACCTTCTCCTTCCTATCCCCATGGTCATGGCCCGGCAGACGGTTTTGTCCCCGTATTTGACGTTTAACTTATCCAATGCTTGGTAGAGCTGTATTTGCTGTTGGCTATCTTCAAAGAGCTGAATCTGGTAGTTGCCATAGACCAGGTTGCTGAAGCGTACCCCCACGAGGCGGATGAGTAGGCGTCGTGTGTAGAGTTTTTGGAAGAGTTGCTTGACCAATGGGAGTAGGTTATGGTCTGCCGAGGTGTAGGGAATGCGTTGCTGTATGCTATGGGTTTCAAAGTCAGAATAGCGGATTTTTACGGTGACGCAGGCAGTGAGCTGTCCTTTTTGCCGGAGTTTGGTGCTGAGCTGCTCGGTCATGGCGATGAGGGTAGCTTCGAGTAGGCGGGTGTCGATGGTGTCCTCTTCAAAGGTGTTTTCGGAGGAGATAGACTTTGCTTCGGAGTAGGGTACCACTGGACTGAGGTCGATGCCATTCGCTTTTTCCCAGATCATTTTTCCGTTTTTCCCAAAGGTAGCTTCTAGGAGTTGGGCAGGCATTTGCTGTAGGGTATGTACCTTTTTGACTCCCATGTTGTAGAGTGTTTGGGAGGTTTTTTCACCAATCATAGGGATTTTTCGTACGGATAGGGGGGAGAGAAAGGATTTTTCTTCGCCCAGGGGAATTTGTTTTTCGTTGTTGGGTTTGGCTTCTCCGGTGGCAATTTTGGAGACGGTTTTATTTTGGGAGAGCCCCATGGAGATGTTGAGCCCGCTCTCTTGGATGATGCGTTGGCGGAGCTCATGGGCCAACTTGAAGCAACCAAAGAAGCGGTCCATGCCGCTGAGGTCGATGTAGAATTCATCGATGGAGGCTTTTTCAAAAAGGGGAACACCCTCTCGGATGATTTCGGTGATTTCTTGAGATTTTTGGCTGTACTTTTCAAAATCTCCGCGCACCACAATTGCTTCGGGACAGAGTTGCCTAGCGGTACGCATGGGCATCGCGGAGTGCACGCCAAATTTCCGTGCTTCGTAGCTGCAGGAGGCGACGACACCTCGGTCACTCGCCCCTCCAATGAGGATCGGCTTTCCCTTGAGGCGATCGTCAAAAAGCCGCTCCACGGACACAAAAAAGGTGTCCAGATCTAGGTGTACAATACTTCGCTTTTCTTCCATCAATTTGTTAATTATTTAAACAATTAATTGTTTATAATGTAAACAAATTCATATATTTGACCTAATGTCTGGCGGAAGTTGTCAGAGAGAAAGAGAAAAAGAATTGAAATAGTGTGGAAACACAATGAAAATCAACAGCTTAAAAGAAAAACCGTAATTTGTAGTAGTAAAGTCTTCCTTATCGAAAACGATTATGTCAAAAGTTGAAATTTTAATTCAGGAAATTAGAACCTTACCAGCGGAGGATCTTCAGAAGGTCATTCAAGAATTGCTTCATCAGGCGGACCGGCTCCAACTTGCAAAAGAGGCAATAGAGAAAATTGCAGGTATGGGAAATGGAATTTGGACTACAGATTCCCAAGCATACATCCAAGAACTTCGAACAAACGATAGGCTTTGATCATGAAGTTCTTTGTTGACACCTCAATTTTTATTTACCTAGTAGAGCGGCATCCTAGCTATGGCATTCGGGTACAGGATTTTTTTCTAGGTAGTCTGCTAAGAAATAACGAGTTGATCACAAGTGTGATTACTTGGATGGAGTTTACTGTTGCACCTAAAAAGGCAAATAGATTGGATTTGATAGCAGGGTACCAAGAGCTATTGAATACGCTGGCGATTCCATTAGTTGAGATCACACAACCCATTGCAGACCAAGCGGCCACTTTGCGAAGTAGGTATTCTTTTTTGAAGGCAATGGATGCACTTCAACTTGCTGTGGCACTTGAGTCGGGATGTGATAAGTTTGTCAGTAACGATAAAGCGCTAATCCGTGTCTCTGAAATTCAACACCTTGAATTGGACAAGCTCTAAGGTATACCTAACTAGTTATGAGTGTATTTCCATTGTATTTCAAGTGCATTAAAAACTGAGGCAATGAGTGTCCATTCCAATATAAAATTCCTCCGCAAAAAGAAGTCTCTTACCCAGGAGACACTCGCTCAAGCCCTAGGAATTTCCCGGTCCAAGTTGGCCGGCTACGAATTGAGCATTACCCCTCCCTTGGAGGTACTCCTCCTTTTTGCCGATTATTTCAAGCTATCCTTGGATGTGTTGGTTCGCGAGGACCTGTCCTCCTATTCGGAATACAAGTTGCGTGAACTGTTGGAAACGGATCACTTTCTCCGTGGGAGAAACCTCCGGATTCTCTCCACCACCGTAGATGCGGAGGGACGGGAATTGATCGAAGTGGTTTCGCAGCGTGCCAAGGCAAGTTACCTAGCAGGATTTGCTGACCCAGAGTTTATTTCTGACTTGCCGAGGTTTTCCTTGCCTTTTCTTCCTACCAACAAGAAACACCGGGTCTTTCAAGTAGATGGAGACTCCATGCTTCCCATCCCGGATGGAGCCTGGATTGTCTGCGAATACCTAGAAGACTGGACCCGCTTAAAGGATGGAGATCGCTATGTCATCGTGACCGAACAGGATGGGGTTACCTTTAAGATTGGGTACAAGCGACATCCCCAAGAACAAAAAATCTTACTCTGCTCCGCCAATCCGATCTATCCACCCTTTGAAGTGGACTTTGAACAAGTTCGCGAAGTATGGAAATACCGATTGTGTATCAGCTAAAAAATCTTCTTTCTACCCCATGCCCATCATCGCTACCCCTTTAGGAAATATCCAGCTCAGCATCCGAGAAGACTGCCTTTCGGAATTGAAATTTACCCAACAGCCCGTGGAGGGCGAACTCTTGGATCCGCTCCTGCTTGAAACCCAAAAGCAGTTGACGGAGTACTTTTCGGGGCAACGAAAAATCTTCAACCTGCCGATTGGTTTGGGAGGCACGGATTTCCAACGGAAGGTCTGGTTGGCCGTGGGAAAAATTCCCTTCGGGCAAACCACTACCTATGCGAAGTTGGCCGATCAGCTCGGCAATCCCGCAGCAATTCGAGCGGTAGGCACAGCCATTGGAGCCAATCCCTTGTTGATTATTTTGCCCTGCCATCGCATCATCGGAACGAATGGAAGCCTCACCGGATATACCGGAGGCTTGGACAAGAAAAAAGCCCTCTTGGAGTTAGAGGGCCATCCTTTTCAGGGGAGCTTGTTTTAGAAAACGTGAACCGGGTGCTTCCGGTAGTGCTTACTTGTCTTCCAACTCGACGATTACCTCGATTTCTACCGCCATATTATTGGGAAGTGAGCCTACTCCAACAGCTGATCGGGCATGCTTGCCTTTTTCACCAAATACTGCCACCATCAGGTCAGAAAATCCATTGATGACGGCTGGCTGTGCGGTGTACTCGGGTGTGCAATTGACCATACCCAAGACTTTTACAAATTGTTTGATTCGTCCCAAATCACCAGTAGCGGCTTGCAGTACGGCAATGATTTCTAATCCGGTTGCCTTGGCTGCTGCATAGCCTTCTTCGGTGCTTAAGTCTGCCCCTACTTTTCCGTAGATTTTAGGGCCCGAACCAGCAAGGTAAAGCAAGTTGCCCACCTGCTTCCACTTCACATAATTCGCAATGGGTTGGCTTATTTCAGGTACCTGCAAACCTAGTTGCTGTAGTTTTTCTGCGGGAGTTTGCGCGGTGGCTTCTGTCACGAAACCACTGAAGAGTAGGAGGCAAAGGAGTAAGAACGTATTTTTCATATCCATCTGAATTATTTTGATTTCTAAGCTACTTGATTTGGCTTACTTTTGGTAAAATTTTCTCTGTATGGCTCAAGATTCATTTGAAATAATTCCCTTTTCACCTGCCCTGCAACCCTATTTTGAATCCATCAACAAGGCTTGGGTGACGCAGTATTTTTCCTTGGAGCCCTTTGACCTGGCTCAATTGGAAAATCCAGAACAAACCATTTTGGCAAAGGGAGGAGAAATCATTTTTGCCAAAATAGGGGAGTGTATTGCAGGAACGGTAGCCCTAATCCCCAGTGAAGAGGGAGTTTGGGAAATGATTAAAATGGGGGTTTCGCCTGAATTTCAAGGAAAAGGAGCAGGGGAACTGCTTGGAAAACAGATCCTAGAAGTTGCTCGCCAAAAGGGAGCAACAAAGGTTCGACTCTACACCCACACCAAGTTGGAGGCCGCCATTAAACTCTACCATCGGCTTGGTTTTGTGCCCTGCGAACTCGAATGCGGTGCCTATGGACGCTGCAATCAAAAGATGGAGTATGCATTTTAATTTTGGGTGAATACCTAATTTATATCTTGTTTTTAACTGATTTTTTAACAGGTTATTTCGCATTACTTTTTTTGATTTTTGGCAACACGAACACTAAATCCAGTTGCCATGAAAACTATCCTCGTTCCTTTTGATTTTTCAGAATATGCACTTGCAGCCTTGCAAAGCGCTAAAAAAATAGCTGCAAAAGCATCGGTTCAACTTATCTCAGTGACCGTAATCCCTTCACAAATTGATTGGGACCTTCTTCCCGAAAAGGCTAGGAAAAACTATCCTGACCTGCAACTCGAATTGGATGAGGCTTCCGCACGTATTCCGGAGTATCTGAAAATGATGTCTTTTTCAAAAAATGAGGTTCAGGTGGTCGTTAAAATCGGGGTACCTGCAGAGCAAATTCTCCGAGTAATCGATGCGCAGCAGGCAGATTTGGTGGTTTTGGGGGCTTATGGAAAAGGCTTTACCGAGGGAAAATTTATCGGTTCAACGCTTCAAAATGTGCTAAGAAACGCTCCATGTCCTGTATTGGCAGTTAAAAAAGCCTTAGATGGCAATGCTTTTCGAAAATTGGCTTTTGCTTCCCTCTTTACTGGATCAGCCAAACAAGTTTTTGATGTTTTTATCCCTTTTGTCAAATTGTTTAGCGCCTCACTTCATTTGGTTTATGTCAATACTCCAGCCCATTTTGTGAATACCAACGAAGCAGAACGGGACATGGCATCCTTTTCTAAAGGCAATGAAGAAGTTATTTTACATAGTCATGTGGTCAATGATACCAATGTCGTAGCGGGTATTCATTCGTTTTGTGTGGCTAAGGGGATCGCAATTGTAGCCCTGGCATCTGCATCGCGCAAGGGGATGCCCAGTTACCAAATTGGAACTACCGAAACTTTGATTTTTAACACCGATAGGGCGGTACTGAGTATCAAGGCCCCACAGGTGACTACTTGATAGCTGCGAACAATCTTACTACTTGTTTTTTGAAAAATAATAGAGTAGATCACTTTCCGCAGCCAAATAGCCAAAGGAAGTGAATGCTTTTTCTTCCATCAAGCCTTCCATCAACTGCCGGGCTTGGGTGGTGTCTCCATGATACAAATGCCAGTTGGCAAGACCATAGCGCATCGCGTCTTGAGAAGGACTACCCACACCCTTGGCAGCAAGCGAATCTGCCGATATCCAACCTTTGTACAAGCCACAGAGGTCTGCATAGGCCTGGTTTTCGATCACAATCCCCTGGCGTTGAATAGGGGCTAGTAGGGAATCTGCTTTTTTTGGATTTTCCAAGCGCTGCTGAATCATGAACAACCAGTGGGTACTGGACACAATATTGTCGTAGTTGGAGCCACTGTCTCTACACTTGAGGTAGGCTTGGTAGGCTTTTTCGTACTGGTGTGTGAGGTAATAGGCCAGACCGAGGTGGTACCAGACATTGCTATGGAGGGAACTTAAGGGGATATTTTGTGCGTTCGGTAAACCGTCTGGCTCGATCTGTTCTGCTGTGCCTTGGATAAGGGTTGCTGCTTTTTCGAAATCAGCAATGGCTTTATCGTACTCTCGGATGCTGATGTAGCGGTGGCCTCGGTGCCTATATAGGCGAGCATCCTGAGGGAAATTCGTGATTCCTTCCGTGTAGATAGCGATTGCTTGTTGGTATTGTCCCAAGTAGGCAGTTCTTCTCCCGTACCAAATAAGTGCCTCTACATCTTTAGGGTTGGCTTCGTACTCTTTTTTGGCATCCGTATAGTTTGCTAGTGTGACTTCACTTGGTTCCGGAATTTCAAATACTTTGCCTAGGGGCGTCCTAAAAATGGAATCGACTGTAGCCAAGGCATCTCCTTCATTTTGGGAAGGAGCTTTTGAATTGCAGGATGCAAAAATCAAAATAGCGAGTAAAAAAGGGAGGTGTCGCATGCGTTTCGGTTTGCGGGTCTTCGGTAGAATTTGAGTTAGCAGCTGGAATTAGAAATCACCTGATTCCAGCTGCAAGTTGAATTTGGGAGACTTGTTTATTTCAAAAACAGCACGCCCACTCCTTTTTCTTTGGCGAGCGCATTGAATGTTGGGATGGCTTTTTCTACCAATCGCTTGCCCTCTTCCTCTAGTGGCTTCCACTGCGCCAGCAACTCGGCATGCCGTGCTTTGGTTCCTTCGTTGATGCTTGGGATACTGCTCTCTCCATGGTTCATCATGAAAAGGAAGTTTGCCGTAAACTTGTTGGGGAAGTTCTCCACGTCATCGTAAGCGGTGGATTTGCGTTGCACCATGGACTCGTCCCAGGCCGTCAATTCTTTGATGAGTGCTTGAGCGGCCACTTTAACTTCTTGGAATTCTGTTTTGCCTTCCAAGCGAACTACCAAGTCTTTCAATTGATCCTGGTATCCTTTGGCGGTATTGACAAGCTGGTGCATCTGAGTGACTTCCCCTTCTAAGGTACTCATCCACTGGTGATAGGCTTGGAAATCTGATGCGCTCAGCTTACTTCCAGGAACATCCTGAATTTCACCCTTCGCTTCTGCTGTGAATCCAGCAGCACTTAATTTCAAGGTGTAGGTTCCTGGGATGGCTTTGTGTCCTCGGAAACTAGATTCGATGTAGGCGGTTGGTATTCCAGGCACGGTAGGGTAGCGCAGGTCCCAAACGAATCGATTGACTCCTTTTCGGGTAGAAAGTGTAGGGTCAGGAGATGGTCCTCCATCGTAGGACTGGAAGTCAGGGTTTCTCTTGGAGCTGAGTTTCCGTACAAGATTTCCTTGTGCATCTAGAATTTCAAGTACCAATTCGGTGCTATCTGCAAAAGTTTGCGGCAGCTGGTAGTAAATCACCATTCCAGAGGCTGGGTTTTGACCTTGGAAAGGGTTAGTTCCCGTGTATTTATCTAGATTACCCCCATTCATGGAAGAATACCAACTGCCTAAAAGCGCTTTTTCTGGGGTGTAGAGGTTAATCTTTTCCACGCTAGCTTTTACTTCCCGCACAGCATTGAGCTCATCCAAGATCCAGTAGGATCTACCAGCAGTAGCCACGATTAGGTCATCATGCGCTACTTTGAGGTCTGTGATCGGAGTGACAGGCAGGTTGAGTTGAAAACTCACCCAATTGAGCCCTCCATCCTTGGAGAGGTACATGCCTTGTTCGGTGCCCGCAAAAAGCAAATTTTTCACCTTCGCATCTTCTCGAACTACCCGAGTGAAGGCACCGTAAGGAATCCCTTTGGAAATGTTGGCCCAAGTTTTTCCGTAATCTGTAGTTTTGTAGATCGCAGGTGTATAGTCGTTGAATTTGTAGCGCGTGGTCGCGATGTATGCCGTAGCAGGATCATGTGGGGAAACCTCGATTGCATTGATCAAGCATTCTTTGAGGTCCTTAGGCGTGACATTGGTCCAAGTTTTGCCAGCATCTCGGGTCAATTGGACGAGGCCGTCGTCACTTCCAGTCCAAATCGTGCCCGCCGAATGTGGGCTTTCGATCACATAGGCAAGGGTACCGTAGTTTTCTGCTCCCACAGCCTCGTTGGTGAAGGGAACTCCTCCTTTGCCTTGCTTGGACTTTTCGTTGCGGGTGAGGTCTGGAGAAACCTCTTTCCAGGTTTTGCCCCAATCTTGCGTTTTCAAGAGTACCTGCGCGCCATGGTAATAGGTGTTCGGTTCGTGCTGGGACCAGATGATCGGTGCATTCCAGTTGTACCGGTACTTCATGTCCTTAGCATCCATGCCAAGGTACTGTATTGGTGCTGCCATGATGTTGGTGGACCCTTGCGTTTCCATGTCCAATACCTCAATGGTGCCTTGGTAGCTGCCGCCTAGTACGTAGCGGGGATTGTTTGGATCAAAAGCGAGGAAGGCAGACTCACCTCCTGCAGAATTATTCCAATGCTCCTGAGTGATTCCTCCTCGGCCTAGGCCTATGCTAGAGATTACAACAGAAGTATTGTCCTGCTGTCCACCGTAGATTCGGTAAGGAAACTGGTTGTCGACATTGATGCGGTAAAACTGGGCCGTAGGCATGTTGCTCTGGGTAGACCAGGTCTTGCCTCCATTGAAGGAGATGGATCCGCCGCCATCGTCGGCAAGGAGTAAGTTGTTGGGGTTTTTGGGATTGATCCAAAGGTCATGGTAGTCGCCGTGTGGGCCATCGATGCCTTCAAAGGTTTTACCACCATCAATCGAAACTAAGAATGGAGCGCTCTGAACATATACTTTGTGCTCGTTGACTGGATCGGCAAAGACTTCGATGTAGTACCAAGCGCGCTGCGTCAATCGGTTGCTCTTGTTGATAAGGGACCAGCTCTCACCTGCATCCTCGGATACAAAGAGTCCTCCCAAATCTTTCTCGGTATTGCTTTCTATCAATGCGTAGACCTTGTTGGAATTTGCTCGAGAAACGGAGATGGCCATCTTTCCTTTTTCCTCTGGTAGGCCCTTGTGAATTTTCTTCCAGGTTTTGCCCGCGTCGGTGGATTTGTACAATCCCGATCCGGGGCCTCCAGACTTCACTTGCCAAGGAAAGCGTTGGTGTTCCCACATGGCGGCATAAAGGATTTCCGGGTAGTTCATGTCCATGGACAGTTCCACTGCGCCGGTCATGTTGTCTACAAACAGAATTTTTTCCCAGGTCAGGCCTCCATCTATGCTTTTATACACCCCACGGTCCTCGTTTGGAGCATGGAGTGCTCCTTGGGCAGCCACATAAAGTACATCTGGATTGCTAGGATGAATTTGAATTCGAGAAATGTGTTGGGTTTTCTCCAAACCTAACTTTTTCCAGGTTTTTCCGGCATCGGTGGATTTGTAAACTCCGTCGCCGTAGGAGGTCATGACCCCTCGAGGTGCATGTTCACCCATGCCCACATAGACGATGTTGGGATTGCTTTCGGCTACTGCCACTGCACCAATGGAGCTGGTCGCAAAAAATCCATCGGAGATATTTTCCCAATGTTGCCCGGCATCGCTGGTCTTCCAGAGACCTCCACCCGTAGTCCCAAAGTAATAGGTGAGTGGGTCTTGAACTACACCTGAAGCAGCTACCGACCTTCCTCCTCGGAAAGGCCCAATATTTCGGTATTTGAGGGGTAGGGAAGAGTCAAAGGTTTGTGAATTCGCAGTAAGCGAACCAAGTAGGAATAGAACTAGAAAAATCCGTTTCATAGGGGCTAAGTAGTAGTAGGTCTTAAATCTAAGAAAAACCCGAAATAATGTAGCGCGATTGGAAAAGGAAATAAAGGGGCTGGCCCTGAAAAAGTAGGAGCTCAAAGGGGCTTTCGCTACAAGCCTATTTTCCGATCCGGATTTTTGACTGCCTTTATCAAATCTTCCAAGTAATCGGTTTGCACCTCTTGAATCTCCAACAGCTTTTTGTTGTGATGAACCAATAGATGGTCAATTTTTTCACTTAGAATCTTGATTTCAAGCTCAGCTTTTAGATTGATTTTGTAGTCTTGTTCGCTCCGCTTTCGGTCTTTTTGTTCTTGTCTATTTTGGCTCATCATGATGATGGGGGCTTGGATAGCTGCCAAACAGGAAAGTATCAGGTTGAGTAGGATAAAGGGAAAGGGATCGTAAGGTCTGCTCACCAGAAGCCATGCATTTAAGATGATCCAGCCTAGGATAAAAGAAAAAAAGCTGATGATAAAAAACCAACTTCCACCGAAGGATGCCACTTGATCAGCAAGCTTTTGTCCAAAGGTAAGTTTACCAGCTTTCTTTTCGTGAATATTTTCAGAAAGGATGGAGTTGTTTTTAATGGCGTCCATTACCTCCAGATCAATAACAGCGAGTTCCCCTCTTTCTTCGAGAATTAGCGAGGTTAAATACAACCTTCGGTAGGTATTCAGTTCACTGTTTGAGATGTAATCTTCTTTGGTGAAGGCTGGAAACTGGCTTTTTATCAAGTTGAAGATACCTTCCCGAAGGTCTTGCCCTTTGATTTCTTCTCCTTTAGGGATTTCTTGTTTGCTAATCGGGCTAACCTTCATTTTTTTACGGGGATAGGGTTTATACGTTTACTCCAAATAAGTAGCCTACGCCTGCAGAAAGTCCCATGGCTAGGGTTCCCCAGAGTGTTATGCGCCATATGGCTTTGCTCAGGCTCGATCCTCCTGCTTTTGCGGAAGCAGCTCCTAGCAGAATCAGAAAAAGTAAGGTGAATCCATAAAGCCAGTATTCCATTCCCGTGACAGGAGCTAAAAGTACCAGAAGCAAAGGCAAAATACCACCTACTGTAAACGAGGCTCCAGAAGCGAAAGCTGCTTGAATCGGATTTGCTTGGTTCATTTCATTGATCCCCAATTCATCACGCAAGTGTGCAGCCAAGGCATCCTTTTCAGAAAGCTCAAGAGCTACCTGCCTCGCAGTTTCTTTTTTTAGTCCTCGCTTTTCATAAATCTGCGCCAACACATGCAACTCTTGCTCGGGATAATCTTTGAGTTCCATGATTTCTCGTTCTTTATCTGCCTTTTCAATATCTGTTTGGGAGCTGACGGAAACGTATTCACCTGCAGCCATCGACAAAACACCGGCCACTAATCCTGCTACCGTGGCCAATACAATCGGTTCACGGGTGGTACTTGCCGCTGCCATTCCGATGGCAAGGCTGGAAATGGAAATGATGCCGTCATTCGCACCCAACACCGCCGCTCGCAGCCAATTGCTTCGATGTAGGTAATGGTGATCTAAGTAGTTTTCTAGGGTTAAGTTTCTTTCGCGCATGTTTCGAACCGTTGAACTCTTTTAAATCCGGTGTTTTACAATTTCTTCTAGTACCCAGTTGGTCCGTGCAGCGGTAATGCCTGTGCTTGGACAACTTCCTTTGCCGAGTAATTCTTCCACGATACTTTGGATCAGTGGACGCTGGATGTGCTTGGGCAGTTCCAACTGAAAATGAAGTGGCTTTTGATTCGGTCTTAGCAGGGTAAATGCGCCTTCTCCAAACGTAGGAAAACGAATTTGCCCTTTCGATCCATCAATGACTATTTCGTCGATTTCAGAGGCACTCGAAGTTGTAAAGCACCAATTTCCGGTTCCCATTACCCCATTTTCAAAGACAAAGCTTCCTGTCACTAGATCTTCAGCAGCATAAGCCTTTGCCTGGTTAGTAGAAAAGCCAGCTGCGTGGGTGATTTTACCAAAAAAGAAGTCCAATAAGTCCAGCTGGTGGGAGGCTAGGTCATAAAAATAACCACCTCCGGCTATTTCAGGAATTACACGCCAATTGGTCTCGGTTTGGCTCACTAGATTGGGAGTAAGGACTTGTTTCAAGTTGATGTGTACTGTCCGAATGGCCCCAATCTCGCCTTGGTCCAGTAGCTCTTTGATTTTCAAAAAATGCGGCAACTTTCTTCGGTAGTACGCCACAAATAACGGGACGCTCGCTTGCTCACAAGCTTTGATCATGTGCAGGCACTCGGCATAGGTTCTGGCCATGGGCTTTTCTACGTAGACCGGTTTGCCTGCAGCGGCTGCCAGCTGGGTGAGTTCCAAATGGACGTGTGGTGGCGTGGCGATGTAGATGGCGTTGACCTCTGGATCCTGAATCAAGTCAGTAGCCTTGCTGTACCATTTGGGAACCTCATGGCGAAGGGCATAGTCCTCTGCTTTGGCGGCATCTCTCCGCATGACAGCTACGAGCTTGCTATTTGGGATGGTGTTCATCGCTGGAGCGGACTTGAGTTCGCAGACCTTTCCCACGCCAATTACTCCCCATCGAACTGTTGTATCTTTAAATTTTTTCATGGTAGAAGGGGTAGTATAAAAAAATAGACTGGGATTTATTTGGTCCCAGTCTAGTTCAAAGTAGGTTTCTTATTGTGCTGGAGCTGGTCTGGGCTTCATCTTTAAGCTGTCAGCTGGGTAAGTAGAAGCAAGCATTGCCATTTGCTCCTTAGCCCAATCTACCAGCACTTTTCGGTCTGCATCGGAAAGGTTGGCTTCAGGATGTAGCCCCATATAGGTGTAGGATGGTAGTGGCATTTCTTTGCTTTCAACCATCTCTACTATTTCTTCAAACTTGTGGTTCTGTACGCGAAGGGGAAGCGAGGTAAACTGTGAAAAGTTCAAGTGTCCTTTGCCTTCGTCGATGTGATGGTTGAGCCAAAATCCTACCGGCTGAATGTTGCTGTACCAAGGATACGTGGAGGTGTTGCTGTGGCAATCGTTACAAGCTCCTTTCATAATCGTAGCGACATGTTCGGGAACTTGGTAGTTTGTGGTAAGGTCAAAATCGGTGGTTCCCGATTCATTTTTTTCCATGGGAATAAACTGGATGGCTACCAGGATGACGATTACGGCGAAGGTGATTTTCTTGATCATGTGTTTTTTGGTTTTTTCCTTGGACTTTATTTGGTGCAAAAGGTTTAACACAGTAAACAAGTTACTAAAAAATAGCAATCAATGAAAGAAGTGTGGCTTTTTTATAATGATTACCAAAGGTAAAACAGTCTTTGGGAACACTTTTTTGGCATGTCCGAACTTATCGGTACCGAGCCCCATCAATCACTAGACTGAGTCCAGCCTGAAAAATCACCAGACCTAGAGTTCCTGTCCAAAACCAATCTTCTCCCCCTAATTTTTCCACTCCGGCATGAATGCAAGTCGACAGTCCTGTCCCGGTGAGGAGTAATCCAGCCACGGACTGGAAAAACCAGCGTTTTTTATTTTTTTTCATAGGTAATTTTTCGTTTTAAAATTGAGTGATCATTGCCATCCCTTTTTCTTCGAAGGAGTCCATGCGCGTCAAGGCTTCTGCGGCATCTTCAAGAGAAATTCTCCTTCCAATTAATTCTTCTGGAGCAATTTTTTGTTCCAAAATCATTTGCATCATTTCGGGGTATGCATGCGCCTGCATGCCATGGCTACCGATGATTTCTAGTTCCTTGGCAATCACAAGGTGCATGGGAACAGGTGGGTTGGCTTCGCTTCCTGCCAAAAGGCCAACTTGGATGTGTTTTCCGCGTTTTCGTAGACAGGAAATTGAGTTGTAGCTTGTCACTTTACTGCCCAAGGCGTCGATCGATACATGAACGCCTCCCTTGCTGAGTTCCAGGATATGCGAAGCGACATCAGGGGCATTAACCGCATCCACCAAATAGGTTGCCCCCGCTGCCTTGGCAAAAGCCAATTTCGCTGCATCGATGTCCACTGCAATGACTGTTGCTCCTTGTGCCGCAGCGATCATAATGGCAGATAAACCTACACCCCCACATCCATGCACTGCCACTAGTTGTCCGCCACTGACTTTGCCTTGCGCGACTACCGCTCGAAAGGAGGTGGCAAATCGGCATCCCAAACTTGCCGCAGATTCGAAACTTACGGAGTCGGGTAATTTCACCAAATTGGTCGCTGCCCGGTGTACGGCCACATATTGTGCAAAAGAGCCCCAGTGCGTAAATCCAGGCTGAAACTGATCGTCGCAAATCTGTTGGTTCCCAGTTTGGCAAGTGGGACATGTTCCACAGGCACAAACAAAGGGAACGGTGACCCGATCTCCTACTTTCCAGTTGCGCACTCCTTTGCCCAGTTCACGGATGACTCCGGCAAATTCATGCCCTGGTACATGCGGCAGTACGATGTCGGGATCATGCCCCATCCATCCGTGCCAATCACTGCGGCAGAGGCCTGTTGCCTTTACTTCTAGGAGGATGCCTTGATCCGGTGTTTCGGGGTCTTCCACTTGGGTGACCTGAGGGGCTTTTCCAAATGATTCAATTAAAAGGGCCTTCATGGGCTGAATTTTTACGGTAAGAAGGGATGAAAATACGCATAAAAAAAACCGTGAGCACTTGTCTCACGGTTAATTTCGATCCGTTTTTGAGATTTAAACCTCAAATCCAGCTCTGTAGGTTCTGCCGACAAACTGGTTGGCTTCTTCCAAGTTGGTGATGCGCATATTTTCTCCGTCCCAAAGCAACTTTCTGCGGCCAAAGAATTCCTGCTGACCCTTGCTGTTTGGTCTACGAAGCATGAAACTGCGAATGGCCAGGTTGCCCATCAATACCGTTTCGGTCATTGGTCCTGCATAATCGAAGGAAGAGGTGAGGCCTTTGTGTTCGGTAGAACCAAAGCCAGCTTTGCAGGCATCCACCCACTTGCGTTGGTGTCCATATTCAGGTTCTGTTCCTTCAATACGGTCAGGACCAAATTCCTTGGTGCCGTCGTAGAGGTATAGCTTCGGCATCAGCGGGGAGCTGTCGTTGATGTTGTGGGTAATGATTCCTTTTTCACCGATCATCATGACTCCATTTGCTGAGTTGGCGCCTCCAAGATCGTGGTCTGCAGGAATAATGTCTGGGTGGGAAGGGCGGATTCCACCATCCATCCAGGTCATTTCTAGAGGAACCGCATTTTTACCAGTTGGGCCGTAATGTAAGGTAATGAAAGAAGAAGCTGGGCAGCCTGCTGGATTGTAGTCCGGAGTCCACATTTGGGAGTAGACCGAACCTACTGAACATTCGGCATCAAGCGGGTACTGGAGACCAAGCATTCGGAAAGGAATATCCATCAAGTGGCATCCTACATCTCCTAGTGCGCCTGTTCCATAATCCCACCAACCTCTCCAGTTGAACGGATGCAAATTGGGAGTAAATGGAATTTCAGGTGCTGGGCCTAGCCAAAGGTCCCACTCCATGTCTGAAGGTTTATTGCTTGGATCTGCTTTCGGAAAGGCGCCACCTTGAGGCCAAACGGGACGGTTGGTCCAGATCTGTACCTTGGCTACTTTTCCTATTTTGTCGGAATCCATCCAGCCTTTGATCATGTCCATAAGTGGGTTGGAAGCTCCTTGGTTTCCCATCTGGGTCACCACTTTTTTATCTCTTGCCATCTGGGTTAGCAATCGTGCCTCCCGGATGTTGTGTGTCATTGGCTTTTGTACATAGACGTGTTTGCCGCGCTCCATGCAAAACTTTGCTGCCGGACCGTGTACGTGGTCTGGGGTAGAAATTGTCACCGCATCGATTTCCTTCATCTCCTCCAGCATTTTGCGGTAATCTGCAAATAGCTTTGCATTTGGAAAACTGGCAACCGAGTCTTTGGCGGAACCGGAGAAATCCACGTCGCACAAGGCTACAACACGCTCTCTGCCTTTTACAGAGGCATTGAGGATATCGCTCCTTCCTTTTCCTCCTGCTCCAATCGCAGCCAGTACAAGCTGGTCAGAAGGGGAGGTGAAGCCTACTCCGCCAAGCACATGTCTAGGAACGATGAAAAAAGAAGAGGCAATGGCTGCATTTTTGATAAAATCTCTCCTGGATTGACCGGAGGTTTTGGATTCTGGTTTTTTCATAGGTTACGTTGTTGACAGACTATATAAGTATTGGCTAGATTAAGTAGTCGCTTTAAGAGTTGTGAGGTTCATAAAACAAGGTTTTTGCTTGCACCATTACATTATTCCCCAAGTTGCTTTTGATTTTTGTGAAAGGCAAAGAAAAAATCAAAAATTCCGTATTCGGCTAGAAATTAAACTTTTAAGCTAGGTTGAAGTTTAGAGGTAGTGAAACGAGTTTCAGTGGATTATAAAAATATTCTACTGAATTTTCTTCTCAACTAAAGTTTTCGTTCATTCGAAATAGAATACTTCCAAAGGATTCTTCTCGTTTCTCCCAATAGCCTTCTTTTTATGGAGGATATGGTTGGAGCTAAAAAATTAAATAATTCCAATA
>Ga0209400_1001669_pt1 | contig 17547 bp, 17 predicted proteins | sample M_130807_EF_Meta_FD_187313 | JGI IMG/M metagenome (GOLD analysis project Ga0209400, IMG submission 187313) | Freshwater microbial communities from Lake Montjoie, Canada to study carbon cycling - M_130807_EF_MetaG (SPAdes) (version 2) | ecosystem: Environmental > Aquatic > Freshwater > Lake... | reverse complement strand
GATTCCAACTGGACCTCAAACTTCCGGGCCTCCCCCTCGCCATGCTGAAGGATGCGATCGACCGCGCCACCAAGGCTCGGCACGACATCCTCAAGTTCATGAGCACAATCCTCCCTGCTCACCGGTCAAAACTCTCCCCTTACGCACCTCAAATCGAGATGCTGAAGATTCCCCAAGACAAAATCGGTCTCCTCATCGGACCAGGCGGAAAAACGATAAAAGGCATCTGTGCTGAGACCGGAGCCGAGGTCAATGTTGAAGACGACGGCACCGTCCGCATCTACGCCAACACCGGACCCGCGATGGCTCGCGCCAAGGAGCTCATCTCAGGCCTCACCGGAGACATCGAAGTCGGCAAGACCTACAAAGGCCGTGTCGTCTCCCTTAAGGATTTCGGCGCCTTTGTCGAAATCTTCCCTGGGCGCGATGGTTTGGTTCATATCTCCGAACTCGCCGAAGGCCGAGTCGAACGTGTTGACGATGCCGTCAAGATGGGCGACCTGATCGAAGTCAAATGCATCGGGGTAGATGACAAGGGTCGCGTGAAACTTTCCCGGAAAGCGGTTCTTCGGGAAGCATCAGGCACGAACGGTGCCCCCGGCCGCAACTAAGAGCAAAAGGACACTCCCATGGCCATCTCCGTAGGAACAAAAGCACCTGACTTCACTCTCAAAACCAAACGAGGTGAAGACCTCAAAGACGTCAAACTCTCCGACAACTTCGGCAAGAAAAAGAGTATCCTCCTGTTTTTCCCCCTCGCCTTTACCGGCGTCTGTACCAAAGAGATGTGCGATGTCTCCGCTGAACTCTCCGCTTACGAAAAGCTGGATGCTGCCGTTTACGGAATCAGTGTTGACTCCCCCTTCTCGCAAGAAGCTTGGGCCGACAAGGAAAAGATCAAGATCCCACTGCTCAGCGACCTGAACAAGGAAGTTAGCAAAGCCTACGGCACCCTACTGCCCGATCTCATCGGGCTCGGCTCTGTCAGCGCTCGAGCCGCTATCGTCATTGATAAAAGCGGGGTCGTAAAATACTCCGAACAGACCCCCACCCCGCTGGAGCTTCCCGACTTCACTAAGATTCAGTCCGCCTTGGCCGCCTGCTGACCGTTCTTGACCATCCAACATTCCATGGAATGTTGGAGAGATGTACTACCTCCTGCTCCCCCTGTTGATCCTAGGATTGAACCTGCCCTCCTTTGCCGCCGTGGAATCTGGTGAGCCCGCCCCCGACTTCACCCTCAAAGACTCCAAGGGGAATCCCCAAAAATTATCCTCCTACTCAGGCAAATTTGTCGTCCTCGAGTGGCTGAACCCCGAATGCCCCTTCGTAAAAAAGCACTACTCCGCCGGCAACATGCAAAAACTGCAAAAAGAGTACACTGCGAAAGGGGTTGTGTGGCTCTCCATTATCTCCTCCGCCCCTGGAAAGCAGGGCTACCGAACAGGGCCCCAAGCCGACGCCGACACGAAAGATAAAAATGCCTCCCCAACTGCCGTTCTTCTCGACCCCTCGGGTGAAGTAGGTCAACTCTACGAAGCAAAAACAACCCCCCACATGTACGTCATCAACCCCGAAGGTAAACTGATCTACTCTGGCGCTATCGATAGCATTCGCTCCGCCAACCCGGCAGATTGTGCCACCGCCACCAACTACGTTCGTGAAACTCTCGATGCCGCCCTCTCTGGCAAACCGGTTCCCACACCCGAAACAAAATCCTACGGTTGCTCGATCAAATACTAAGCTCTTCTCAATCTCCGACGTTTGGAACGAATATTCTACCGAAACGCTAATCTGCGAATCTTCACCCCCAGCTTCTCCGAAAGCTTTTCCTTTAACCCCATGCGACGTCCAACCTCGTGACGACGCGTCGAGCTCATACATCGAATGTAAGCAACCCCTTTAAAGCGATCGATATACTCCAGCATCGATTCTTGCGCCGACTCCTCCCCCGCCACCGCCGCCCATAACTCCTGCAGTCGCACCTCCCCTCCCCGCGCCCGATTCTCCACCTTCTCCACCACCTCCGCGAGTAACCGTCTTCGAATTCCTGCCGCTTTTGCTCTCAAATTAGGTTGGAAGGTAATTCCCGCTTCCCCCGCTGCCTTCCCATACAACTCCAACTCCCTCGGGGTCATCCCCCGGCCATGGGCCTGACGAAACGCCTCCCTTAATCCAGCCGCACTCGCCTCACGTACCCCCAACCTGTCATACGTCTTTCGTTCGATTCGTAACTGATCCACATCCGTCGCTCTCCTTCGCCCCAAATACTCCTCCTGGACCAATCTTCTTGTCTCCAAGTATTCCGCCCGTGTCACCTTCAACCAAGGCCTCTCCACCGTTCCCTCCCCAATATAACGGTACAAACCAGCCTGATCCGCCGCCGACCTCCTACGAATCGACTTCATCTCCCGCCCTAACCCCAACATCCGATATGCCCCTAACTCCTTCTTCTTACTCTGGCTATCTCCTTGGCTCCACGACAGGTTTCCCATCCCCCAACTTTACCCGTGCCAAAAGCACCGCCCCCAGCAAAAACCAAACCCCATTGAGCAGAATCGCCCCACGCATTCCGAATAACGCGGCCAACCCCCCAAACGCCAACGGCCCCACAATTCCTGCTAACTTTCCTGCAAAACCCCATAACCCAAACACCTCTCCCTCCTGCCCCGCCGGCGTCAACTCCGCCACCGCTGCCCTCCCCGCCGACTGCAGCCACCCCATCCCCAACCCCGCCCCTCCTGCCACCCAGTAAAAAGATTCAGCCGAACTACTCAGAAACGCCCCCGCACTCACCCCCAGCCACACACCCAGCGAACCCAGCAACACCACCCTCGACCCCGCCCGATCCTGCCACCACCCTGTTGCCAATGCCCCCACCGCAGCCGCCACCTGCAAACAGACAAACAATTTCACCGTACCCTCTAAAGTAAAACCGATCTCCTGCGTCGCGTAAATCGACGCAAACCCTACCACCGCACTTAAACCCGTTAACGCCATCGTCAGCCCCACCAGCAAACTCATACATTGGGGATGACCCCTCACCGTTTTCCAAATCATCCTCCACTCAGGCTCCACCGACTTTTCCATCTTCGGCACCGCACGCTCCTTCAGAAAAAGCAGGGTCGGCAAAGAGGCCACAAAGATAAAAGCCGCCGTCATCCAAAATACCCTCCTCGGTCCCTCCTCACCCCCTCCTTGTAAAAGAAACAGCGCCAACCCCAACGAGCTTAACCCCCCTAAATACCCAAAGGCCCACCCGTACGCACTCACTCTCCCCCTACTCCCTGGCTCCGCCAACTCCGGCAAAAATGCAGCCACCAGATTCTCTCCCAAAAGAAATGCACTATTCGCCAACACAAAAACTGCCATGGCCACCACCACTCCTCCCGCCATTCCAAATCCAGCTGTTCCCGTGAAACAAATCAACGTCACCCCTACCAGCACCACTTTTTTGGATGCCCGCCGATCCGCCCACCTTCCCACAAACGGCCCTGCCACCATCGCCAACGCCGCCGAAACCGAAAGTCCTGCCCCCCACAAAAACTCTGCCCATTCCGCCCCTGCACAGATCGTTTTCGTAAAGAAACCCCCACCCACCACCGTCACCACCACCGTGACAAACGCACTGTTCGCAAAATCGTACCAACACCAGGCAAAGATCTCCCCTTTGCCAGCCGATCCATTTTTTTTCATGAAATCAATTCACCCGGTTGGCCCGATAGAATCGAAGGGGCCACCGATTCATAACTCTTTCGCAATCTTTCTCAAATACTCCCACGAATAAATTCCCGTTCCGTGCCCATCTTCCCAAGTCGGTTGAATCGCATACCCACCCACCCGCTGCATTCCCTTGAGACGAAAACTTTCTTGCGACAACTTCATCTCCACTCCGGGAATGGGCCGCGTCAGCCCAGGCTCCCCGCAACACGCTGCACAAGGGCAATGCCTGCGCACCGTCTCCAAAGATAAATAACTTTCCTCCCCACCTGGCCAACGTAAAGCCAACTCCCCCCCAATCACCTGCAGATCCTCAGGCGCTTGCAAACCAACCTAACTCGCCAATGGAAAGAGAGCGGTCAATCGACGAACCTCTTCTCGCACCCCCTCCAAAGCCGCCGAATCATTCCGCTTCTGCAAAGCTTGATGAATCAAATTCGCGATATCAAACATCTCCGACTCCTTCATGCCCCTCGTTGTCATCGCCGGTGTTCCTAACCGTATTCCCGATGGCTTCATGGGAGATGCCGTATCAAACGGAATCGAATTTTTGTTCACTGTGATTCCTGCCGCATCCAACGCCTCCTGCGCCACTTTTCCGTCGATACCCATCGGTCTTAAATCCACCAGCATCAAATGATTGTCTGTTCCTCCCGATACAATCCGATAGCCGTGCTTTTTCAATCCCTCCGCTAAGGCTCGTGCGTTCCGTACCACCTGCGCCTGATAATCTTTAAACTCCGGCTTCAACGCCTCTAAGAAGCAGATCGCCTTCCCCGCTATCACATGCATCAGAGGTCCACCCTGAACTCCCGGGAAAACCATCGAATCGATCTCTTTCGCATACTTTGCCTTACATAAAATAATTCCGCCTCTCGGCCCCCGTAGGCCCTTGTGCGTCGTTGTCGTCACAAAATCCGCGTGAGGCACGGGGTTGGGATGCACCCCTCCAGCTACCAACCCCGATACATGCGCCATGTCCGCAAAAAGAAGTGCCCCCACCTTATCCGCAATCTCTCTCATCCGCGCATAATCCAGTAACCGAGAATACGCAGAAGCGCCCACCGTGATCATCTTGGGCTGAAACTCCAGAGCCGCTTTCTCCAGTAAATCGTAATCCACACGCTCGGTTTGCGGATCCACCCCGTAATGCTTCACCGTATAAAACATTCCGGAGAAATTTTTAGGATGCCCGTGAGTTAAATGACCCCCGTGCGCCAAATCCATCGTTAGAATTTTGTCCCCGTGCTTCAGAAAAGCAAAATACACCGCCGTGTTCGCCTGTGCGCCCGAGTGCGGTTGCACATTCGCATGCTCCGCCCCAAACAGCTCCTTGGCTCGATCGATCGCTGCTTGCTCCACATCATCCACAAATTCGCATCCTCCGTACCAGCGACGTCCCGGGTACCCCTCCGCATACTTATTCGTCAGACAGGAACCTTGCACCTGCATGACCGCAGGGCTCGTAAAGTTTTCCGAAGCGATCAACTCAATATTTTCCGATTGCCGACGATGTTCACGCCGAATGGCCTCGGCCACCCTCGGGTCAGTTCTCTCCACGTCCGGGCCTACAGGATTCCCGCCACTCCCCTTCCCCAAACTCGCGAGCCGATTCACTGGCTGCTCAAACCTCGCACCTCGAAAGGAGGCAGAAATCCAAGCCTGCACGCAAGCCCTCGCATCCGAAGCACCCAACTCATCCGCCCCTAAACAGAGCACGTTCGCTTGGTACCGCTCACGCGCGAGCCGAGCCGACTCCGGCGAGTTCGCCACCACCGCACGCACGCTGGAGAAACGATTCGCCCCCATGCACAAGCCGATTCCAGATCGCCCCACCAAAACCGCCCCCTGCAAACGGCCGCTCCCAATCGATTCGGCCGCTGCTTTCGCAATTTCAGGAAACTCCTCCGTTCCCCCCGCAGACAACATCACCGTTAAACACCCTTCTTCCCGTAAAACCTCCGCCGCCTCACTCATCAAAATCCGCCCAGAAGCGTCCCCCGCTAAACCAATCGCCACTGCGGCTCCCGCCGGCGCTACCCCCGCCCCAACTCCGTTTCGCACCACCTCCATCAGCGAAGGAATCGAATCCTGAATCTGGTCCCGACAAGCCCGATACGTTTCTCGGGACTGCCCAATTGGATCATCCACTTCCCGCTCATCGGGAGATAAGCCAGGCTGAAATTCCCGAAGCATAAAAGTTTTTTCCGCTGCCGCTGGATAAAGGAGAAGTAACGAGTCCAAATGGCCATAAGTCATCACAAAGATGCAATCTGCTTTTCGAACCATCTCCTGCTGAATCGGTCGACTTCGCAACCGGCTAATATCCAGCCCCTTCTCCTTCATCACCTCAATCGCATACGCGCTCGGGGATTGCCCATCCACCGCCCCGATTCCGGCCGAGGTTACTTCAATACTTCGATCCCCATTGACCTGACTACGAAATAGCTCCTCGGCCATCGGACTCCGACAAACGTTACCTGTGCAGATGAAAAGGACGTGCTTCATGTTAGATGAGAAGCCTCTGAATCTGGCCTCGAAATTGGCATGGGTCAAATGCTGCTCGACGGGCAGGTGGGATTTTCCTTAAACCGCGTAAAAGGTCCCCCGCCCTCTGTAACCCCCTGTCCTGAGCCGGTCGCTTAGGCTCGTCTTTTTTAGCTCCTACCGTTCGCATTTCCTCCATCTCCACATCCTCATCCTGAATCAAGGACGCCTCATTCGCCCGCTTGATCGGCGGAACCTCCGCCACCGTGGAGGCAATCGTGGCCTCCCCCCCAGGCCAAATCTCGGTGTCCAATACCGACCCACCCGCCAAATTCAAATCCGGAGGCAACGGCCTTCCAGCCGCCGCCTGCCCCCCCGGCAATAAAATCTCACCCTGCATCTTGAAAAGGGATCGCCCTGTTGAAAGACGCGTCTCCGCCAGCCATCCCATCTGCCCCGCCGTCGATTGCCCAATCAAGATCGCTCCCCCCCGCTCCTGCAAAAGATAAGCCAGCAACTCACCCGCTCCCCGCAACTCCGGCCCAACCAAAACAATCAACGGATATCCCGCTCCCAATCCCAAAGGTTGCCGGTCAGACCGAAAAACCTTCTCCTTAGAAACTCCATCCCGCCAGGTAAACAGCACCTCGCCCGGACTGACAAATAAACCCGCCACCTCAGTGGCCGCCTCCAAACTCTGTGCAGGCAGACACTCCCGCAAATCCAATACCGCGCCCAAAGGATTCTTCTGCTTCCAAACCAACCAGTCTCGTCCCATTGCCTCTGCCACCGCCACTCCCAAACTTCTCACCCTCCAATAGGCCACCGGTCCAGGTAAAAGCTCTGCGACCCAAGGACGCTCCGGGGACGCCGCTTTTCGCGCCTCCGCCAAAGCCCATCGTCCTGCCGACTGCTCTAAAGCCTTGCTGATTTTTGCTGGTGTCACATCCTCCGCACTTCCCAGATAACGTGCGATCTCCCCCGCCTCCGCAATCTTTAATGGACGAATCGGTTGCGGAGCAGGCACCACCGCAGGACGCGCAGGAGTTGTCGCCGTTTCTGCCCGCGCCGCTGGTCGCGCCTTGCCCCTCACCTTCTCGACAACCTCACCCAAGCGGCTCTGGATCTGCGGAACTCGGGGGGCCAGCAAAACCCCCAACCCTAAACCCAGTCCTACTAGTACAAGACCTCGAAGAAAATTCATGCCAATCCCATCCTACCTTTCTTCAAAAAATCTTCCACCCCCACTTCTCACCCCTAGGAAACAACTTTTCCCAAAGCCCGGTGCCCAATATCTCGCCGAAAATGTTGCCCCGAAAACCGAATCTGACCCACCGCCGCATAGGCTCGCTCCCTCGCCGTCGCAAGATCTGCTCCCCAACCGGTTGCAGCCAAAACCCTCCCCCCCGAAACCTCTACCCCACCCTTTCCCTCCTTCGTTCCCGCATGAAAAATCGCCGTATCCTTCATCTCCCCACCCAATTCGATTCGTTGCCCAAAAGTCGGTTCCGCCGGGTACCCCGGAGCCGCCAAAACCACCGTCATGGCCGCCCCCTTGCCCATTTGTATCGAAAGCTTTGATAAATCCCCATCCGCCGCCGACACCAAAAGATCCCACAACGGAGAGTCCAAAAGCGGCAAGAGAACCTCCGTCTCAGGGTCCCCAAAACGACAATTATACTCCAGAACCTTTGGCCCTTCCTTCGTCAACATCAACCCCGCATACAGCACTCCCCGATACTCGATTCCCTTCGCCCGTAAACCCTCAAGTGTCGGCCGCAAAATCGTCTCCTCCACCTCCTGCAAAAGTTTCGCAGTCCCTCGAGGCGCTGGCGCATACGCCCCCATCCCCCCCGTATTTAAACCCGTATCCCCCTCTCCCACCCGCTTGTGATCCTGCGCACTGGGCAAAAGCACCCACCTCGTCCCATCCGTCACCGCGTGCAGACTTAACTCCTCACCCTCCAGAAACTCCTCTACCAAAACTCTCGCCCCCGCCTCCCCAAAAATCCGCCCCTCCATCATCTCCTCGATCGCCTTTTTCGCCTCCGCATGACTCTCCGCAATCATCACTCCTTTTCCTGCCGCTAACCCATCCGCCTTCACCACGACAGGACATGAAAGACTTTCCAAAAACTTCAGCGCCTGACTCACTTCCGTAAATGAACCCGCTCTCGCTGTCGGAATCTTTTGTGCAACCAGCAACTCTTTACAAAACGATTTGCTCCCCTCCAGTTGTGCCCCCTTCGCCCCCGGCCCAAAGACCCGTACCCCCGCCTGCCGCAAACGATCCGCTAAACCCGCACAAAGCGGCGCCTCCGGACCCACCACCACCAACCCCGGCTTCTCACGCGCCGCCCAACAGACAATTCCCTCGAGATCCGAAGCCGCAATCGGAAGATTCGTTCCTACCCGACTCGTTCCTGCATTTCCTGGCGCAAACCACACTTTTTGCACCCTCGGATCTTGAGCAAATTTCCACCCCAGGGCGTGCTCCCTGCCTCCCCCTCCCACAATCAGAACCGTGCATGAATCCACCATGAAGCTTTCTGTTTTCGCAACTTGCAGGATTTACGAAAGCAAACATTTTGCCCAAGGAGTGGGATTTTACCAAAACCCAACAACAGGTACTCTCTTCCCATGTCCTTCTGCCCTTTCCTCGCCCTATCGGAACGCCTCCGATTGACCGGACGAAAAAAGCCTCTCCCCCTCGCCCAGTCCGCCGAGGCTTTTCTCCGCCTATTGAAATCGGAAAAAGGAGCTCCCTCCCCTTCCCGCGCTCGTTTTCAAGAAGTCGCTCAAACGATTCGTGAAACCGGAACCTACTCCCTTTCCTACCCAGAACTCAGCTACGGATGCCGCCTCGCTTGGCGCAATAGCGTCCGCTGCGTCGGTCGCTTTTTTTGGTCGAAACTCGATGTGCTCGATGCACGACACGCTCGAACCGAAGAAGACATTTACCAGGGCTGCCTTCACCACCTCGAACACGCCACCCACCACGGCGACATCCGCTCCACTGTCACCGTATTTCCGCCCGCCGACTCGAAAGGTCGCGGTCCTCGAATCTGGAACTATCAACTCAGCCGATACGCCGGCTATCGGATCAACAAAAAACAGATCCTAGGCGATCCCGCTGAAGCCGACTTCACCCAACTCTGCCTCCGACTCGGCTGGAAACCTCCGAAAAAACGAACTCCCTTCGATCTACTCCCCCTCGTCATCTCTCTACCCGGAAAAAAACCCCGTCTTTTCCCACCCCCAAAGAAAGCCACCCAAGAAGTTTTTATCCGCCACCCCGACTCCCCTTGCCTCAACTCCCTTGCCCTTCGCTGGGTTGCCCTTCCAGTCGTCTCCAACATGCGACTCGAAATCGGAGGCATCAGCTTTCCTGCGGCCCCCTTCAGTGGCTGGTATATGGAAACCGAGATCGGCGCCCGAAACTTTGCCGACGAAGACCGCTATAACCTTCTTCCAGAAATCGCTCGCCGCTTCCGCCTCGACACCTCACGCCCCGCCACTCTTTGGAAAGATCGAGCCCTCGTCGAACTGAACCGCGCCGTTCTCCACTCCTTCACACAAGCCAAAGTGCGCATGATCGATCACCACTCCGCCACCGCCTCTCATCTCCGCTTCGAGGAAGACGAAGCCAAGCTGGGTCGCCCCGTCCACGGACGCTGGGACTGGCTCATCCCCCCACTTTCGGGCTCCCTCACCAAATTGTGGAACCGCTCCTATAACCCCACCGAATTCTCACCCAACTTTCTCCCTCAAAAACGCCCCTACTAATCATGCGCTCCCTCATTCTCTGCGGGCTTTTCACATTTCCTTCGCTCCTCCCCGCCCAAACCCCCGCTCCCTTTCCCTGGCCGGAAGGCGAGAAACTTACCTACCTCATCCAATGGGGACCCATCGATGCTGCTGAAGCCACTTTCACTGCTCGCGCTGAACCCAAACGCGAAGGCATCGAACGATTCGAGCTTCTCCTTCGCTCCCGCGGACCGATCGAAGCCTTTTACCCGATCCGCACTCGTATCACCTCCCTGACACAACTTCTCCCCTGGCGGACGACAGAATATATTCAGGATCGAAGCGAAGGAGGTAACATTCGCAATCGCCGAACCCTCCCCGACTACTCGGTCCGGCTTGGCCGCTTTTTCCCCGCACCCGGCAAAGCCGAGGAGAATTTCGATCTTCTCGAAGGTTCGTATGAGGACTTTGGTTCCATGCTGTACCACGTCCGCGCCTATCCGTGGCAACCCGGCAACTCCGTCACCTGGCAGGTCATTGAAAATAAAGAGCCTCTCTTCGCAAAAATTTCCTGCAGTAAAATCGAATCCTTCGAGCTGGAGGATCTTGCCCCTCGCCGCTGGATCGAAATCTTGGGTGAACCCTACGGCCCCTCCACCCGCCACAAAGGCTGGATGAAAATATGGATGACCGACGATGCACGCCGCATTCCCGTTCTCGCAAAACTCAAGTTTCAATACGGCACATTCGATATCCGCCTGATCCGCGGAGGAGGTCCAGAGCTCGACTACCGACCCGATGGGCAACCCATCTCCATCTACTCCGAAAGCCAGCCAGCCTCTACCCCCTGAATATTTCTTCGCCCTCCACCCCTCTTTCCCCAAAACTACCCTATGCTCCGTCTCATTCTCGAAGCTTCAACTCCAACCGTCACCTGGCTCTACGCCCAAGATCAGCAAGTTCTAGAATCTGGAACTCTCCAAGGCACCGTCGCCTCCTCCCTGATTCCCTCTCTGCAAAAAAAATTATCCACCCCCTCTCCACCAGAGCAGATCGTTGTGGGCGTTGGCCCCGGCTCATTCTCTGGAATTCGCGCCGCAATCGCCTCAGCTTTAGGGATGGCAGCTCACTGGTCCTGCCCCGTCGTTCCGATTCGTAGCACCCACGGTATCGCTCAACAGTTCCCTGAGGTCACTCTTCTTGGAATTTTTTCCGATGCTCGCCGGGGCGATGTCTTTGCCACCTACTACGCCCACGGCAAACTTTTACGAGCGACCACCGTCCATCCCATGAGCGAACTTCCAGAGCTTCTCTCCCGCTGCACTCTTTCCGTCACCTCTGACGCCCTTCCCAGCGTTGCCCAACACGCCACTCCCACCGCCCAACACCTTCTCGCCTCCCTCGCCTCCCAGCCTCTCGAAGCCCAACTCGCTCTCGCCCCACTTCACCTCCGACCCGCCGTCACCCCAGCTCGCGAACCGCTTTTTTGACTCTCTCACCAACCCCCTCACCCCTACTCTGATTTCGATGAGCTCCTCCCGCGATTTTCGCACTTGGTGCGAAATATCTCTGCCTGCACTCCGCCACAACCTGCGAACTCTTCGTCGCTCCCTACCACGGAAAAATCAAATTCTCGCCATCGTCAAAGACGATGCTTACGGCCACGGCCTCATTCCCATCGCTCGCGCCCTTACCCGATCCGGCTGCGAAGAGTTTGGCGTAGCCTGCGCTTCCGAGGGCGTCCAACTCCGTCAAGCAGGCATCCGTCAGCCCATCCTCCTCCTTGGCTCCACTCTTCCCTTCGAATTTCCCCTCGCCCTCCGCCACCGACTCACCACAACGCTTTCCTCCCTTTCAGAAGCTAAAGAACTTGCCCGCGTGGCTCAACGCGCCCGAACCATCGCCCGAATTCAAGCAAAGCTAGACACAGGAATGAATCGCCTCGGCGCCAACCCTAACGACTTCCTTCGCCTCCTCGGCTTCATCGCCCAACACCCCTTCCTCGATCTTGTTGGAACCTTTACCCATTTAGCCTGCGCCGATTCCAACATCCCCTTCACCCGCCAACAACTATTCCGCTCCTCCCTTCTCCCTAAAAATCTGCCCCATCACTGGGCCAACACCGCCGCTCTTCTCCATCGCCACTCTTTCTCCTCCACCCACGCTCGCCCAGGCCTTGGCCTTTACGGGTACAGCCCTTTGCAGCGCTCAACCCCGCGACTCCGGCCCGTCCTCTCTTGGAAATCCAAAATCCTTCTCGTCCGATCCGTTCCCAAAGGTCAATCGGTCAGCTACGGCGCCACCTTCCGTGCTCCTCGGAATCTTCGTGTTGCCACTGTCGCCACCGGCTACGCCCACGGCCTGCCCCGCTCCCTCTCCTCCCGCGGACACGCTCTTATCCAAGGACACCTCTGCCCCATCCTCGGTCGCGTGACGATGGACATGACTCTCCTTGATGTCTCCCGCCTGCCTCAAGCCCATCGTGGCCAAGAGGTTGTTTGGATTGGCCGCTCTGGATCCCTGACCCGCACCGCGGCCGATCTCGCTCGCGAGGCTGAAACCATCCCATGGGAAATCCTCACCCGTATTCACCCCAGCCTACCGCGCCTCCTTACTTGAAACCCTCTCCCCTTGCCCCTCTTTGCATCGGACTCAAACCTTGGGCGGCTGGGCTCCGCCTTTTCCTCCTGGCTCAACCCAAAAATATCTTTCTTCCCCCTTTTCCCTTCCTCCCTACAAATCAAAGCACGGCATGAGCGACCAAACCCTCACTTTCGAGAACGCCCACACCCTCTCGGAGCTCTACGCCGCCGATGACGCTCTCCTCCGAGAGGCCGAAAAAATCCTCAGTGTCAAAATCACCATCCGCGATACTCTCCTCAAAATCGATGGAGTTGAAAAGAACGTCACCGCCGCCCAAGAGCTCTTCCGCCAACTCCACTTGGCCCGCCAACACGGCCTTCGCATCCGCCGGTACGAATTCCTCCACGCCCTCCGCGCGGTTCACCGGGGAGAGGGCAAAAACCTCGAAGGCATGTGGTCCTGCCGAATCCAAGTCTCGGCCAAAAAGCCTGCCATCCTTCCCAAAACCTTCCTGCAAAAAGCGTACGTGGAAACAATTCGTCACCACGATCTCGTCTTTGGTATCGGCCCCGCAGGTACGGGAAAAACCTACCTCGCCATGGCCATGGCTATCTCCTACCTCAAATCAGATAAAATTAACCGCATCATTCTCACCCGCCCCGCCGTGGAAGCGGGCGAAGCCCTCGGCTTTCTCCCGGGAGATCTTCAAGAAAAAATCTTTCCCTACCTCCGCCCTCTCTACGACGCCCTCTACGACATGCTCGATGTTGAGGAAATTCAAAAGCTCATGGACAAAGGCATTCTCGAAATCGCCCCCCTCGCCTACATGCGTGGACGCACACTGAACGGCGCCTTTGTCATCTTGGACGAAGGCCAAAACGCCACCACCGAACAGATGTTCATGTTCCTCACCCGCTTGGGAGCCGAATCAAAATGTATCGTCACGGGCGACCCCACCCAAGTCGACCTTCCTCACAGCAGGAAATCTGGCCTCGTCGAAGCCGTCCAAGCTCTCACTCCCGTGGAAGGAATTGGATTCGTTCGCTTTGAGGACACCGACGTCATCCGCCACGAACTGGTCGGCAAAATTGTCCGAGCCTACAAGGAACATCGCGGACTAAGACAGACCAGTCTCACCTTGTGAGCCGCGCCAATCTGACCAATCGGACGACGTCGGAAAGCAGCTTCGAAAACGATCGCATCGTCCGCTTCGCCCTCTTCTTTGTTACCGCTGCCGCATCCTACTCCCTCTCCCTTTTCACCCCTGCAGGGGCAGGCCCGTCCGCCTGGATCGCCGCAATTTTCGTCATTCTCGTACTACCACTCATCCTTTCGGTCGTCCTGCCTGAGACACTTCAGAGAAATCGTCTCCTCGCCCTCTTTCTACTTACCCTTATCGGAAATTTCGCCTTTATCCTGCTTCTTCTTTCCATTGCCCCTCGTTTCTCCTTTGGCGCAAGCTCCTACCTGATTCCTCCCGCCCTTGCCGCCCTTGTTCTCACGACTCTGGTCGGACCCCGCGCAGGACTTCTTCTCATTGTCCTCTTAGGAATGGGTGAATTTTTTCTCCTTCGCCCCGATAGCCGTTATCTCATCTCCTCCCTCATCACAGGCCTAGCCGCCATCTACCTCTCTCGGAAAATCGCCCGCCGCTCCGACCTCCTTCGCGCCGGAGCAGGTCTGGGGCTAGTCGCTCTTTTCACCACCGTGATCGCGTCCGGACTCAACTTCAACCTCGCTCGCGAACTTCTTGTCACCGAAGCCCTCTCCGCCGCCGCCCTCGGCCTTCTCGGCGCCATACTCGTCGGCGCAATCCTGCCCATTCTCGAATCTGCGTTTGATCGCACGACCGACCTTTCTTGGCTCGAACTCACCAGCCTGGATCACCCGATTCTACGTCGCCTCTCCCTCGAGGCCCCCGGCACCTACCTCCACAGTGTTCTTGTCGGTCACCTCGCCGAGGCCGCCGCCGCCGCCACCCACTCAGCCAACCCCCGCGCCTGCCGAGCCATGGCCCTTTACCATGACATCGGCAAAATCGGCAAAGCAGAGTACTTCACAGAAAACTTTAACCCCGCCGATCCTGACCCTCACACCAACCTCACCCCCACCATGAGTGGTCTCATCATCTTGGCCCACGTCAAAGAAGGACTCGCTCTTGCCCGACACCATCGTCTCCCCCGCAGAATTCGCGAAGCCATCCGCGAGCACCATGGCACTTCCCTCGTCTGGTACTTTTATCAACGCGCCCTCCAACATGAAAAAGATGCCCGCACGGGTGGTAAAATCCTTCGCCTGCGAGACGAGGATATTCCCCCCGTAAACGAATCCTCCTTCCGCTACTCAGGACCTACTCCCCAATCTCCAGAAACCGCTCTCCTCTCCCTTGCCGACATGGTCGAATCCGCTTCCCGCTCGCTCGAAAAACCTACTCCGAGCGATGCTGCGAAGCTGGTCGAAAAACTTTTCACCGACCGTGAGCCTGAAGGCCACTGGGAACACTCCGGATTGACCCAAACCGAATGGCAATCAGCTCGCCGCTCCCTGGCGACCGCTTTGCAGAGTATCCTGCGCCCCCGAATTCGTTATCCTAAAGACCGCCGTGGCCATAAAAACCATCCCCATCCACTGGAGCAATCGCCAGCGTCGCTACCGAGTCAGTCTCACGTTTCTCCGTCGTAAGGTCGATCGCGCACTCCAGCGCCTTCCGGAAAATCGTCGCAAGAGACTCCCGCCCGAGCTCGGTATTGTTTTTGTGTCTCCCCAGGAAAGTGGCCGTCTTCACCAGCTCCATCTGCGCGACCCCTCCCCCGCGGATGTTCTAGCATTTCCCCACGGCGAAATCGTGGTCTGCCCTGCTGTCGCAGCGGCGCTCTGCCGCGGTCACCGCCTCAGCCTCCGAGAAGAGCTTCTTACCTATATTTTGCACGGACTTCTGCACCTCATGGGCTACCGCGACTCCACTCGGGCTGGAGCCGCAACCATGCGCCGACTCCAAGCTAGGCTTCGCAACAGCTCCTAAATTTCCCAGAACCCAACGATCTAACGCTCGCGTCGCAACCAAAGATTCGCCGAATCCGCCTCTTTGGGATTCACCGCGCGGACCACTCGCGAAATCTCAAAGGTTCTCTCCACCCGCGCAAAGATCTCGGAAACTGGATCCCCATCCTCATCAATCAACTCAATCACCACTCGATGCCTGCCCTCGGCTAACCCCGCCCAAGGATGTGGATCCCGCGTGCTAACAATCGTCTCCACCCCGTTCATCACCGCCTTCACACGATACTTGTCCTTGGCTAAAGGGGCTTGATGAGTCAAAAAGTCGAACCACACCTTTCCATCTCCATCGGGAATCACCACCCCATCCTGCGGTAGATTGACCGTCAGGTACGGCCGATCCACCGGCTGGAAGTTTGAGAAATCTTGGCGGCGAACGTAGAAGTCAGTCCGCGCGAACGATTCAGGGTGAGTTAACATTTTCCCATCCGGTTTCACCACAAATACCCTGACCGTGTGTGCTCCCGGCGCCAATCCCCGCAAAATGATAGGCTTTAATACATTCGTATGTTCGATGGGCGAACCATTATCCAAAATCACGTGCAATCGATGCCCATCCTCCTCAATCGCAACTTGGTCGACCCGCACAAACACATCCACCGTTTCCCACGGCATCACCTGCCCATCCTGCGGAGACTCGATCTTCACCTTGGGCGTGTTGGAGAAAAGTCTTCCCAGAGCTGATTCATTTTTCGGTTTATCTGCTATCTCCGCCCGCCGAACCGTCTCGTCAGCCACCTCTGCAGGTCGTACCCCCTCTTCCACTCTCTCCGCTTTTCGGACAGGCTCCTCCCCCATCTGTGCTTTCGCTAGTGCCACAAGGCACCAAGCCACCCAACCGTAGAGAACTTTTCTTTGCACCCCATGAATCATCCCACTTCTCCTCCATTCCGAAACCCTTAATCTTTTCTCCTCATGCCATCTCTCCCTCTTACGCACCCCCTAGATCTACCCTCCACCCTTCTCGGCGGGCAAAGCTTCTCTTGGAATCCCCTCCCTCCAACTCTTTTCGCGGGGTGGATCCAATCGCAACCTGTTCAGCTCCAGATTAAAAATAACACGCTCCACTGGGATAACCCCGAACTCTCCCCCCAACAGATTCACCACTACTTCTCCCTTGATCTCGATCTTCCCGCTCTTCTCCAACCCCACCTCGCCTCTGATCCTCACCTGTCCTTAGCCATCCAGAAATTTCCCGGTCTTCGCCCTCTTCGAGAAGATCCCTGGGAATGCCTCGCCAACTTTATCTGCTCCTCCTTGAAACAGATCACCCAAATCCGTCAAATCCACGCGAACCTTCGCGCTACTTTTGGTGGACCCACCCGCCAATTCCCCTCCCCAACTACCCTCGCCCAAGCAGGGGAGAAAGCCCTTCGCCAATGCGCTCTCGGCTATCGCGCCCGTCACCTCTACGCCACCGCCCAGCGCATCGCCGACCAACCCTCCCTACTTTTCCTTTCAGACTCCCTGGCTACACCCCAAGCCGCAGCTCACCTCGAGTCCCTTCCCGGCGTCGGCCCAAAAATCTCCCGATGCATTCTCCTTTATTCGTACGGTCGGACCGACTCCTTTCCCGTCGATGTCTGGGTCGATCGTCTACTTCGCCAACTCTACTTTCCCAAAAAAAGAAAACCCTTTCGACACGCCGACCTTGAACTTTGGTCCGAAAAACAGTTCGGCCCACACCGTGGTCTCGCCCAACTCCTGCTCTTCCACTGGTTTCGCACCCAACCCAAAATCTCCGCCCCATTACGCCTCAGTCACCCCACAGCCCATAAAAAAATCCGCCGCCGCCTCAAGCTGCGTACTCTCCCCAAAAACAAATAACTCATCCCCCTGCCTTAACACCTCCCCAGAACCCGGGGACACCACGCTTCCACCCGCCCGCTCAATCGCTACCACCACCACCCCGCTCCTCTGCCGCAATCCCGTTCCCTGCAATGTCTGCCCGAT
>Ga0209400_1001668_pt1 | contig 17548 bp, 14 predicted proteins | sample M_130807_EF_Meta_FD_187313 | JGI IMG/M metagenome (GOLD analysis project Ga0209400, IMG submission 187313) | Freshwater microbial communities from Lake Montjoie, Canada to study carbon cycling - M_130807_EF_MetaG (SPAdes) (version 2) | ecosystem: Environmental > Aquatic > Freshwater > Lake... | reverse complement strand
GAAGCTGCGGAGCCAGCCCAGGACGCCGGGCTGACGGCCCGCGTGCGGGGAATGCGGATCCAGTTCGTGGTCGGAATGCTGGTGGTGGCGGCGATGCGTGGTGACCCACCAGAGGAGCGGGCCCTGCACGGCCATCGAGCCGCAGACCGCGGAGACCCAGGCCACGGGCGCCGAGGCCTCGAACGACTTGTGCGTGTAGAGGCGGTGGTAGCCGATGGTGATGCCCATCGACGTCATGAAGTAGCCGACGACGAGCATCGCCATGTCGGTCCAGGAGAAGTAACCGCCCCAGGAGTAGTAGATGGCGATGGCGAGCGCGACGGGCGGCAGCACGACCGCCATGAGCGTCAGCACCTTGACCTTGGTGGTCACCTTGCCCTCGTGCGCCGGGCCGTGGTGATGATGGTGGTGCCCATCGACCTCGTGGTCGTCATCGCTGTGATACGCATCGGCGTGACCGTCGTGCGTGTGCGCGTGCTTGGTGAACTTCGGGGCCTTACGCGGGTCAAGTACCGTCATGGTGGGGAAGCGTAGCGGAGCAAGGCGCGTGCCCGGCGGGAAACGCCGGGATTAATTCGCGAAGTTAACTCGCCGGAAGTTTGCGGCGGACTCCGGAAATGCCGCTGCTGAGCCCCAAATGCCCCTGAGGCGGGCATGTGCGTCCGCTTTCACCCTCAGGCATGAGGCGATGTCCCGTCATCGCGCGTATCTTCCTTCGCTTCATGGCATTCAAATCACTTCGTCTCGCAGCCCCGCTCCTCCGTGCACTTGCCGAGGAGGGCTACGAAACCCCCACCCCGATCCAGGCCAAGGCCATCCCGCCGGCGCTGGAAGGGCGCGACATCCTCGGTTCCGCGCAGACCGGCACCGGCAAGACCGCGGCATTCACCCTGCCCCTCATCCAGCGGCTCCAGACCTCCGGGGAGATCGGCGCCGATGCGGCGCATGCACCGAAGCGCGCCCGCGTGCCGGGCAAGCCGCACGCCCTGGTGCTGGCGCCGACGCGCGAGCTGGCCGTGCAGATCGCCGAGAGCATCGCCGTGTACGGGCGCCATGCGTCCGTGCGCACCGCGGTGATCTACGGCGGCGTCGGGCAGAACGCGCAGGTCAACGCGCTGCGCGGCGGCGTCGACATCGTGGTGGCCACGCCCGGCCGCCTGCTCGACCTGATCCAGCAGCGCCACTGCAACCTCTCCGACGTCCACATCCTGGTGCTCGACGAAGCCGACCGGATGCTCGACATGGGCTTCATCAAGCCGATCCGCACCATCGCGGGCATGGTGTCGAAGAATCGCCAGACACTGCTGTTCTCCGCCACCATGCCGAAGGAGATCCGCCACCTGGCGGACTCGCTCCTCAAGGATCCGGTGCGCGTGGAAGTGGCGCCGGTGGCGAGCGCGGCTCCCAAGATCGAGCAGCGCGTCCACCATGTCTCGCGCGAGATGAAGCAGCCGCTCCTCGAGCGACTGCTCGAGGCGGACGACATGCGCAGCGTGCTGGTCTTCACCCGCACCAAGCACGGTGCCGACCGCGTGATGAAGCGCCTGGTGCGCGCGCACGTGGAGGCCGCGGCCATCCACGGCAACAAGAACCAGAGCCAGCGGCAGCGCGCACTCGATGCGTTCAAGTCCGGCAAGATCCGCGTGCTGGTGGCCACCGACGTGGCTGCGCGCGGCATCGACGTCGACAACGTCAGCCACGTCATCAACTACGACATCCCGATCGACCCCGAGAGCTACGTGCACCGCATCGGCCGCACCGGCCGCGCGGGTGCCACGGGCATTGCGATCGCGTTCTGCGAGCCCGCGGAACGAAGCCACCTGAAGGCCATCGAGAAGCTGATGGCGAAGCCGGTCCCGGTGGCCACGCTGCCGGACGGCCTGCAGGCGCTGAGCAAGCTGTCGGACCCGGGCGAGGATTCGGAGCCGCGGCGGGAGCAGCCGCGCGGCGGCCGTGGCGGACGCGCGGGCGGCGGCGGTGGCCATCGCGGCGGCCGCGGCGGCGCGCCGGCGCAGAAGAAGAGCAACAGCCCCGCGCATGGTCGCGGTGGTGCGCATGCGAAGGCTTCGGGCGGCGGCGGTTCCGCCGGTACGGCCAGCGCCACGGTCAAGAGCACTGGGCCGGGCGGAGCGGTCCCGCATCCGCGGTCACACCAGCTGCCGTCGGCGCGGACGCCGTCGCGGCGCGGACGGCGCTGATCGCACATCGGTTCGGAAGCAGCGGTTCAAAAGCACCGATTCCGCGCTCGCGAAGGATGAAGTCCATTGCGAGCGCGGAACCGGTGCTTTTGCAATCTCGGTACGGCGTCAGATCTCCGCGAACTGCATGTCTGCCGCCTGCTCGAACGAGAGGTCGGGCACATGCACGTCGCTGCCGAAGCGCTCGAGGCCGGGCACCGTCGCCATCTTCGCGCGGATCGACTCCGCGGTGACGGCGCGCGCCGGGCGGCTCTCGAAGCCGGCCTGGAGGTCGGCGCCGATCTGGAACTCGCCCTTGACGAAGTCGGTGGTCTCGATCGCGCGCTCGAACGCCTGCAGGCGGTTCTTGACGTTTTCGAAGGTGCCGGCCTTCTCCGTCCACGTGGCGCCCGGGAGGACGCACTCGGCCATGTTGGCGAGCGGGTTCTCGAGGGTATCGATGAGCACCACGGCGGTGCCCATGGCAGCGTCGCGGAATTCGGGGGTGACCCAGTCGCTCGGGTAGTTGCCGGTGATCACCACCGCGCCGAACTGCTTGGAGCGCATGGCGGCCGTGAAGGCCGCGGCGTCATGCACCGTGCCGCCGCCGCGCTTGGCGCTGAGCGCCTCGAGCACGCGACGAACGCCGCGCGCGTTGGGGGCCTTCTCGGCGTACATGGTGAAGCCGCCCTTGAACGTACGGTCCTCGCCCTTGAAGGGGACCGGACCGACGGCGAGCTCCGCCTTCGGGTCGAGCGAGAGCGCCCACGAGGCGAGCGTGAACGCGTCCTCGCAGGTGAGCATCGGGCTGACCATGACGGCGGTCTTCTGCTTGGCATTCACGGCGGCAGCCACGGTGCCCTCGGCCTTGGCGATGCCCGCCTTCCACGCCTGCGCGGCGCTGCCGGCGTCGAAGGCCGGGAGGCCCTTCACGCGCGGCATGCGGATGCGATTCTCGGAATGCACGTGCTTCCACGAGTAGCGCACCTCGTCGGTGATCCACCACGTGTTCACGTCCATGTTGGTGCGCGGCTTGATGCGGTGCACGCGGCCCTGGTTGTGCTCGACGAACAGGTTGTCGCCGCTGGCGGTGAGGCCGTCGATGGACGGCGTCTTGGTCAGGAACCACACGCGCTGCTGGAAGAGGAACTCCTTGTCGAGGAGCGCGCCCACCGGGCAGATGTCGGTGACGTTGCCGGCGAGCGGATTGTCGAGCGGCTTCCCGGGGAAGACGTCGATCATCTCGCGGTCGCCGCGGCCATCAACCATCAGCTCGTCGGTGCCGGTCACCTCGCGGGTGAAGCGGACGCAGCGCGTGCACATGATGCAGCGGTCGCTGTAGAGCAGGATGTTCGGGCCGATGTCCTTCTTCGGGTTCTTGACCTTCTCCTCGAGGAAGCGGCTCTGCCCGCGGCCGTACTCGTGCGAGTAGTCCTGCAGGTAGCACTCGCCCGCTTTGTCGCACACCGGGCAGTCGACCGGGTGGTTGATGAGGAGGAACTCCATGACCGACTTCTGGTTGGCCATCGAGCGCGGGCTGTCGGTGGTGACCACCATGCCGTCCGAGCAGTCGGTCTGGCAGGTGGGCTTCAGCTGGCCCATGGTCTCGAGCTTGCCGCTCTTGGGGTTCGGCATCGCCACCTCGGCAAGGCAGATCCGGCAGTTGGCCGGGATCGACATGGACGGGTGGTAGCAGTAGTGCGGGATCTCCACGTCGTGGCGGAGCGCGACCTGGAGGATCTTCTCGCCCTTGGAGAACTCGTATGCGGTGCCGTTGATCGTGATCTGGGGCATGGGAGGGAGAAGTGTAGCCCGAGCCGCCACCCCCTGCAGGTATAAGGCGTCGGCATGAAGAAGCCGGCAATGTCCCGCGGGGCAAAGCAGTTCGCATTTTCGGGCGGACGAGTCTGGGAGCAACTCTCCCGAGCAGCCAGAAGCTGCAGATCGCACGCTTTCGTCGCCGTCCCCTACGTCTCGCAAGCCGGCGACCGGATGCTCCCCTTGCGGCCAGGTTCTGTGCTCCTGGTCGATGCGAGCGAGGCGACGGTTCGTTCGGGCGCCACTTGCCCAAAAACGCTGCAAAGGCTCCGCGCAAAGGGCATCCGCATTTTCTCCAACCCGGCACTCCACGCGAAGGTCTATGTCTTCGGGAAGCGCACGTTCGTCGGGTCGGCGAACGCGTCGACGAACTCACGAGACTTCCTCGAAGAGGCCATCCTCGAAACTACCGACGTGCGCATCGCGCAGCGCGCGAAGGACTTCATCACGAGCAGGCTCGAGAGAGAACTCGTTGACGCGGACTTCGAACACCTGATCAAGATTGCGCCGAAACGCACCCGCGCGGGCGACCGTGGCCGGCGCCCCAAAGCCGGGAGTGCAGGAACATGGATTGCGCAGATCAAGCAAGACGACCATCTGCCAAAGCCGATGGCCGCTCGAAATAGATCTTCCACGCAGGACGCCGCCGTCAAGCGTGCAAGTCGAAGAAAGACCTGTCAAGTCTTCAAAATATGGATGCCGAAAGGCTGCAGATTTGCAGTGGGAGATACCGTATTCCAAATCTTCGCAACCCGCACGGGCGCGAGGATGGTCGCGAGACCACCAAGCACCATCATCAGAAAGCGCGATGGCGAGGATGGACGCTTGCTGTTCGACTTAGAGGCGGCGGATGTCAGCAACGCGTCGTTGAGCAAGCTATCAGCATCGATCCCCGAAGAGTTCCGAGCAATGATCCGGAGCAACCGGTCGCTCCCGGCGAAGGCACGCAACGCTCTGTTTGGGTTTTGGGCGACCCGCTGAAGCCGCAGTCACTTTCCGGCCACCGTCGCGCAGTCCACGATCGCCTCGCCGTCGGCGAACTCCACGTCGGTCACCTTGATGAAGCGGCCGTCGCCGAGCTTCGCCTTGAGGGGGAGCGCCTTCCCGAGCTGCGGGACGAACCACGCGCCCACGCCGGCCGCGAACGGGATCGGCAGGTTGCCGACGCTGGTGCCGGCCGCGCGGAGCGTGGCGGGGGCGCCGTCCTTGCCTTCCGCGCCCGGGTCGATGGCCCAGCGGGTGCTGACGACGAAGCCGTTCCAGTCCGCCGCCAGCTCGAAGCCGCCGGCGTCGATCTTGGCCTGCACGCCCTTGACGCCGTCCGGCCAGGGGAGGCTCTGGTCGTACTCGAGCCACTGCGGGAGCCGCGCGCCGAGCCACGCGTTCACGTCCGCCGCGCGCACGCGCACGCTCCACGGCTGGATGCCCTCGCCGCGCACCTTGGTGGTCTCGCTGGCGATGCCCTGCTCGAGCGACCGCGCCGTGTCGAGCGCGCCGGCCGCATCGCGTGCGGTGGGCGACCACCATGCCGGCGTCATGCGCGCGAGCGCCACCGCGCCCGCGGCGAGCGCCACGAGGACGAGGAGCGCCACGAAGAGCTTGCGGTGGAGCGGCATGCGGCGCGCGCCGGCCACGGGCACGACCGCGCTCACGCCTGGTACCGCCGCACGACCAGCGAGTCGTTCTGGCCGCCGAAGCCGAAGTTGTTCGAGATGCAGACGTCGACCGGTACCTTGCGCGCCGTGTTGGGCACGTAGTCGAGGTCGAGTTCCGGATCCGGCGTCTTCAGGTTGCGCGTGGGCGGCACGATGCCGTCACGGATGGCCAGGACGCAGGTGATGAATTCCACGCTGCCGGCGGCGGCGATCAGGTGGCCCATCATGCTCTTGATGGAGCTCATGGGGATGTCCTTCGCCGAGTCGCCGAACAAGCGCTTGACGGCCTTGGTCTCGATGGAGTCGTTCTCCTTCGTGCCGGTGCCGTGCGCGCTGATGTAGTGGATGGGTGGGCGGCCGTCCGCGCCGCGCGCGTGCGGATCGATGCCCGCCTGCCGGAGCGCCTCGCCCATGGCAACGGCCGCGCCGCGGCCCTCGGGCTGGATGTCGGTGATGCGGTAGGCGTCGCAGCTCGAGCCGTAGCCGGTGACCTCCGCGAGCGGCGTGGCGCCGCGCGCGAGCGCGTGCTCGAGCGTCTCGATGATCACCATGCCGCTGCCCTCGCCCATGACGAAGCCGCCGCGGTCGAGGCTGAAGGGACGGCTGGCCTCGGTGGGATCGCCCTTGCGCTCGCTCAGCGCGGTGAGGCGGTTGAAGCCCGTCACGCCGAAGAGGTGGATCATGGTGTGCGTGCCGCCCGCGATCATCACGTCGGCGTCGCCGCGGCGGATGATGCTGAAGGCCTCGCCGATGGCCTGCGTGCTGGCGGCGCACGCGGTCAGGCAGTTGTACGCCGGGCCGCGCGCGTTGAACTCGCGCGCAAGGTGCGCGAGCGGCATGTTCGGCTCCTGCTCGATCTCGCGCGCCGCGGTCATGCGGCTGAGCGCGGTCTTCGCCCACTTCACGCCGTCGACGGCGTTGGTGGCGGGGTCCCATGCATCCAGGTTGGAGCCGATGTAGTTGTCGACGTCCAGCACTCCCTCGCCGGCGCCGAGGTAGAGGCCCACGCGGCGCGGGTCGCGCGGCGGGGCCGCGTCGAAACCGGCCTGCTTCCAGGCCTGGCTGGCCGCACCGAGCGCGAACTGGCTGTTCAGGCCCGCGGTGGCGTGCACCTTCGGGTCCTTGACGAAGCGCGTGACGTCGTAGTCGCGCACCTCGGCGGCGAAGGTGGTGGGGAACGTGCGCGCGTCGAAGCGCGTGGTCGGCGCCATGCCGCTCTCGGCATTCAGGAGGCGCTTCCACACGGTCTCGATGTCGTGGCCAAGTGGCGTGACCCAGCCGATGCCGGTCACGACGATGCGGGGTGAGCCGTCGGGCGTGCGGGCGCTCATGCGATGCTCCGGATGATGGCGGCCGCGTTCTGGCCGCCGAGGCTCGGGGTGAAGACGAGGACCGTGCCGACCTTCGCGGCGCGCGATGCGCACGCATCCGCGTCGAGGCCGGCGGCGCCCTTCGTGTTGAGGCGCGCCGGGAGACGCTGCTCCGCCACGCAGCGCGCGGCGACGGCGGCGGCGATGGCGCCGTTGCCGGCGCCGCAGTTGCCGATGCTCGGCGTGAGCGTGACGAGCGGGATGCTCGCCGCGCGCGCGCCGAAGACGTGCTGGATGGCTGCGCGTTCCGCGGCGTCCACCGCGGGCACGCCGGTACCGAACGGGATGATCACGTCGACCGCGTCGGGGCCGATGCCCGCGTCCGCGAGCGCCGCCTCCACCGCGTCGATGATGCCCTGCCCGTCAGCCGCGGGATCCACGCCGAGCGTGTCCGGGCAGAAGCTCTGGCTTGCGCCGAAACCCGCGAGTTCCGCGATGGCCGTGGCGCCGCGCGCCTTGGCCGTGTCCATGGCCTCGAGCACCAGGAGGCCGCCGCCCTCGCCGGGCACGCAGCCCTTGGCATCGGGCGCGAACGGGCGCACCACGCTGCCGGGCTCCTCGCCCGGCGCGGAGGTCACGAGTCGCTTGGCGTAATGCTGGCGCATCATGCCCATCAGGTTGGTCTTGCTCTCGGCACCGCCCGAGATGCACGCGTCCGCGTCGCCGCGGCCGATCACGCGCATCGACTCGCCGATCGAGAGGAGGCTCGACGCCTCGGCGCAGGTGATGGTGTTGGACGGGCCCTGGCAGTCATGGATGATGGTCACGTGGCACGCCAGCATGTTGGGCAGGTACTTGAGCATCCAGAGCGGCGTGAGGTTCTTCATGCCCTCGCCGCCCCACACCGAGATGTCGAACTTCCCGTCCGCACCGCGCGCGGTGGCGAGCGCCGCGGTGAGCTCGTTCTCCTCGGCGGCGATCAGGCCCGCGCCGATGTGGCAGCCGAAGCGGCCCGGCGGGATGGTGACCGTGCCGGACTCGTGCGCCTTGGTCTGGACCTTGGCCTCGTCGATCGCCTGCATGGCGGCGCCGACGGCAAGCTCCGTGTCGCGCGCCATGACCTTGGTGGCCTTGCGGTAGGACTTCGGCACCACCGCCTTGACGTCGAACAGCTCGTCGGGGATCTGCGCGACCAGGTTCGTGGGGAACCCGCTGAAATCGAAGGTTCGGCAGGGGCCGACCGCGCTCTTGCCCTCGCAGAGCGCGCTCCAGAGCGCGCTGGTGCCGAGGCCGAAGGGGGTGACCGTGCCGGTACCGGTGATGACGACTCTTCGTGTCTGCCGTGGCATGGACGGCGCAGTCTACGGAAATCGGGGCAAGGCGGACGAGCCGCCGCCGCATCTTCCGTGCGGCCTGCTCAGCCCGCGCGGGGCTTCATGCGCCGCGCGATGAGCATGGCAAGTTCCAGCGCCTGCTCATAGTTGAGGCGCGGATCCACCGCGGAGGTGTACGCACGCGCCAGCATCTCGTCGGACAGGCCGCGGGCGCCGCCGGTGCACTCGGTGACGTCCTCGCCGGTGAGTTCCACGTGGATGCCGCCGAGCCACGTGCCCGCGGCGCGATGGATCTCGAAGGCCTGTTCCACTTCCGCCAGGATGTGGCCGAACTTGCGGGTCTTGACGGGGATGCCCTTCCCTGGGCCTGACTGCGGCACCACGGTCTCGGTGTTGCCGTGCATGGGATCGCAGATCCAGACCACCGGGCGGCCGCTGCGCTTCACGGCGTCGACGAGCGCCGGCAGGTGCTTCGCGATCATGTTCGCACCGAAGCGCGTGATGAGCACCACGCGGCCGGGCGTGCCGTGCGGGTCGATGCGCGCAATCGTCGCAAGCAGCGCGTCGGGCTCGGTGGAAGCGCCGACCTTCAGGCCGACAGGATTCTCGATGCCGCGGAAGAACTCCACGTGCCCGCCGTCCGGCGCGCCGGTGCGCACGCCGATCCAGGGGAAGTGCGTGCTCAGGTCCCACCAGCCGGCGCGGTGCGGCACCTGGCGGGTCTGCGCCTCCTCGTAGTCGAGCACCAGGCCTTCGTGGCTCGTGAAGAAGTCCACGCGATGCACCTGCGCCACGTTCACGCCGACGAGCGTCTCCATGAAGCGCAGGCCGTCGCCGATCTGGTCGACCATCGCCTGGTAGTCCGCGGCGAGCGGCGAGTGCTTCACGAAGTCCAGATCCCAGTACTCAGGATGATGAAGGTCGGCGAAGCCACCGTCGACGAGCGAGCGGATGAAGTTGAGCGTGAGTGCCGCGCGTTCGTGGCCGCGCACCAGGCGGCGCGGATCGGGCGTGCGCGATGCGGCTTCGAATGCCGGTCCGTTCACGAGATCACCGCGGTAGGCGGGAAGCGTGAGTCCGTCGCGCGTCTCCGAGTCGCTCGAGCGCGGCTTGGCGTACTGGCCGGCGAAGCGGCCGATGCGGGTGACGCGGCGCTTGCCGCCCTGCACCAGCACCAGGCTCATCTGCAGCAGGATCTTGAGGCGCGCGGCAATGGAGCCCGGCTCGCAGCCGTCGAACGTCTCCGCGCAGTCGCCACCCTGGAGGATGAAGCGCTGCCCGGCCGCAGCTTCGGCCAGCTGCGAGCGGAGTGCGTCGATCTCGAAGCTGGTGACGAGCGGCGGCAGCTTCGCGAGCTCGGCGCGCGCGGCGGTCAGCTGCGCGCGGTCCGGCCACTCGGGCTGCTGCAGCGTGGTGCGGGCGCGCCACGACGAGGGGGTCCAGCCGTCGACGGCGAAGGTTCGGCTGGAAGTGGAGGCGCTCATGATGGGGAGGTCGGAGGGAATGCGGTCGTTCGGAATGCGGGCGACAGGACTTGAACCTGCACGGGAGTTACCCCATCAGAACCTAAATCTGATGCGTCTGCCAATTTCGCCACGCCCGCGGGAGGAGGGAATAATCGTAGCGGACGCAGTCCTGCACGATTTCCGCTGACACCGGCTCAAAAGGGCTCGGGCTACGGCAAAGCAGGCTCGATCTCCCGCCGCCGAACCTTGGGCGTCGCGCAGAGCCGGGAAGAAGTCGGCAAGGACGGGCGCCATATCGCTGCGTCTTGATTCTCCAGAGACCTCGCGCGAATTAATTCCCGCGCTCGCCTTGCATGTGCATGATTGCGGGGCACATTGCTCGGACGAGCGCAGCTTGACTGGGCGGTGTGATGGCCACCAGTCGCTTCAGGGCGCGCTCAACAACTCGAAACTCGCCCACCGGGCGGGAGAAGGATCCAGCCATGAAGACTGTCACTGTCGCTGTCGTCGGTACCGCTTCGCTCGTCGCTTCGGCGGACGCCGGTTGGCTGGGATTTGTTGCCTTTGCCAAGCAGAGCGGTGCCAATGTCATGGTTGACATCTTCTGCGGCGTTTCGAACTCCAGCGACAAATTCCTCAGCGTCTTCAACCTGAACGCGTCGACGACCGCTCCCGGCGGCTTCTACCAGCAGGCGGGTTTTTACACAAAGACCTGGAGGCCCGACGCAGTAAATTTCACCGACACCCGCAGCTCGGTCGACAGCTTCATGACCGCCGGCTGCTACTCCGGCGCTGCCTACGGCGGCGAGTACTACGCCTCCACCAACACCAACGGCGACCCGAACTTCACCGGCACCAGCTGGAACGCCAGCCCGGCCTCCGCTGCTGCCACCACCATCCCGGCCCTCGCCGGCTGGTACACGGGCGACCCGACCTCGGTCGACAACCAGGCAATAAACCTCGCTGCCGCCAACTCCGGATATGTGCGGATCGACTCCGTCGCAACGAATGGGAGCGGCACAAGCGGTTCGACCGTCGGCTCCGCGGGCGCGACCTACGGCATCTGGTGCGCGCACCTGTGCTTCGCGAACTCAACGCTGTCTTCGGTCTACGCAACTTGGACCGGAGCAGCATCTATCAAGGACGGAGTAACCGGGTCGACGAGTTCGCAAGGCAGCACCCTGGTCATCCCCGCCCCCTCGGCCCTCGCGCTCCTCAGCCTCGCCGGCATCGCCAACCGACGTCGGCGCGAAGGCTGAGGCTGCATCCCGCGAATCACCGACACGGAGTCGCCGGCACCCCCGTTCGCCCCCCACTGCTGTTGGCGTGCGGGGCGTCGGCAATGGTCACCCATCGCGAACGGTCCGCCCGCCGGGGTGCGGCACACGTCCGACCCGCATCGGCCTAGACTCCGCGCCATGAGCCCCAGCCAGTTCGCAGCCACGAACATCCTGCCGCTCCTGGCGCGGATCGTCCTCTGCATGGCCTTCCTGCCGCAGGGCTGGAACAACTTGATGCGGGACGTCGAGTACACGGCGCGCGATGCCCAGCGGCTGCGCGAGCTGGGCGTGCGCGGGATCACCGACCCCGATCCACGCAAGGCGGACGTGGCCCTCGGTGCCATCCGCGGCTGGGAATCGTTCGAACCGCAGGATCAGATGCCCGGGGCCGCCTCGAGCAAGCAAGCAGCGCCCTCCGCCGCGCCCGCAGCCGCCACGGGCGCCGCCGCCCCGGCCGCACCGGCAACCAAGCCGGCCGCGCAGGATGCCGGCACCACCGGCACCGCTCCGGCCCCCGCCGTGGAACGCCCCGTCACCACGCCGGCACTCAGCCCGCTGGCCCCGCTCACGCAGCGCGGCCTCTACACGCTCACGCTCCTGGCGGACCGTGCGCGCATCCCGTTCCCCGTGGAGATCGCGTGGGCGGTGGCGGGCGTGCAGCTCGTCGGCGGCGCGTGCGTGGTGCTCGGGCTCTTCAGCCGCGTGTGGGGCCTCCTGATGTCGGTGATCCTGGCGGCGCTCTTCGTGACCACCAGCCTGCCGGTCATCAAGATGCAGGGACCGTTCAGCCTGGGCGCGGAGCAGCAGAACATGGTGCTTGCGCAGCTGGGGCTCTTCGTCCTGGCGCTCGGTGCGTTCCTCGTTGGCCCGGGAGCGATGAGCCTGGACCGCGCCATCTTCCGACGCTCGCGACGCACCCCCGCAAAGGGCAAGTCAAAGTCGGCATGAACGATTCACCCGAGCAGCACGGGGCGACGGGGCCTGGCGTGGAAACGCGAAGCCCGGTCGTGGCGGTGATCGCATCGACCGTGGTGCACGTGGTGATTGCGCTGGCGCTCGTGATGATGGGCGTGACCGCCGCGCGCGCCATGCGCCGCGAGGCGCCGCCGATCCTGGTGGCTGAGTGGACGCCGCCGCCGCCCGCGGGCGTGGCGCCCGCGCCGCCGGAACTTCCCGTGCCCGGAGGCGCACCCGCGCAGGCCGGCCCGGCGACGCGCGCGCGCACCGAGACGGCGTCGGCCGCGCGCACGGCAGCGGATCGCCTGGAACGGCTGATTCCGCAGGCACAGGCCATGGAGGCGTCGAACGCACGCCTGGGCGGGCCGCTCGGTTTCGGCGGCGCCCTGCCGGAACGCTTCCGCGCAGCAAGCTTCGCGCTCGATCGCCGTCGCGTGGCGTTCGTGGTGGATGGAGGCGGTCGGCTCCTGGCCGCACTGCCCGCGGTGCGCGCCGTGCTCGCGCAGCGCCTGGCCGCGCTCACGCCGGACCAGCAGTTCACGGTGGCCGTGGCACGCGGCACCGGCACGGAGCTGGCGCCCGGCACGCCGGCCGCGGCCACGCGCGAGAACGTGGCTGCCGCGCTCCGCTGGTTCACCGACCGCGCCGCGCCCGGCGGCACGCCCGACCTTGGCGCCGCCCTCGGCGAGGTATGGCGCAGCTTCGAGCCCGACGCCGTCTGCGTGATCGGCCGCGGGACGCCCGCGCCACGCCGCACGGCGGCTCGCACGCCGGGCACGGCGCTCGTGGCCACCGCCGACCGCCTGAACCCCGCGCGCCCGGACGGCGGACGCGCCGCCACCTTTCTCTGCATCGAGCTGGTCGAGCCCTCCGCCGACAACTCGCTGCGAACGCTCGGCGAGCGCCACGGAGGCGCCACGGGCTACCTTCTCCTCGACCGCGAATCGCTCGGGCTCACACGCGCCCGGGTGCAGCCTGCAAGCACCAGGAACCCATGATGAACGCCAACGCACTCCGCCTGCCCGCCTTTCGCATGCTGCGCACCATGAACCAGCGCACGACCGCCATCGCTGCCACGCTCGCGGCGGCCGCGACCGCGGCGCCCGCGTCCGCGGGGCCGTCCTTCGCCACGGCGTTCTTCATCTCGCTCGACCAGCTGCCCGACGGCGGCGTGCGCGTCGACTGGATCGGCAGCTCGATGATCTGGGTGCTGATCGCCATGAGCCTGGCGAGCGTGGCGCTGATCTGGATCGCCTTCACCGCCAACCGCGTGGAGGACATGCTGCCGCCCGCCGCGGTGGAGTCGATGCGCCGCGCCGTGGCGGAAGGCCGCTTCGCCGAGGCGCTCGATGGTTCGCGCACCCAGGGCAGCGACTTCGGCCGCGTGCTGCATGCCGCGCTGCTCTCGGCGCCCGCCGGCCACGAGGCGATGCTGCGCGCCGCGGAATCGATGTCCGACGAGCTGGTGATCCGCCGCCTGCGCCGCATCGAGGTGCTCAACGTCTTCGGGCAGGTGGCGCCGATGATCGGCCTCTTCGGCACGGTGTACGGCATGATCGTCGCGTTCTTCACCATCGCGCAGATGGGCGGCACCGCGGACCCGGTGGCGCTTGCGGGCGGCATCGGCACCGCGCTCGTCACCACGTTCTGGGGACTGCTGATCGCCATCCCCGCGCTCAGCACCTTCGCCGTGGTGCGCAACCGGATCGACGCCGCCGGCACCGAGGCCTCGCGCGAGGTGGAGCAGATCCTGGCGCGCTTCCGCCCGGCCACGCACGAGACGCCGGTGGCCGCGCTCGCCCATGAATCGCGGGGCGCCGGCGCCTGATGCGCCGCAGCCGCGTCCATCAACGGGGACCCGCGTCGTTCGAGGCGAACATGACGCCGCTCATCGACATGGCGTTCCTCCTCATCGTGTTCTTCGTCCTGGTGAGCCAGGTGACGGGCGCGGAGTTCGTGGACATGGCGCTGCCGAAGCCTTCCTCCAACGCGGCCAAGCGCCCGGGCGACGCGGACCGCATCGTGCTGAACGTGATCCCGGCGAAGGATGGCGGCGCCGCGGCGTACCGCGTGGGCAAGCGCGAGTTCGCGCCGGACGCCGCGGGACTGCAGCAGCTGGTGGCCACCATGGCGCAGGCCATGAAGGCGAACCCGGGCATCGAGGTCAACGTGCGCGCCGACCGCAGCACCGCGTATTCGTGGGTGCGTCCCGCGATGGACGCCGTGGCCGATGCGCTGGCAACGAGCGGGATCGACCGCTCGCGCGCGCGCATCAAGCTCATGGTGATGGGGGCCGATTCGCATGGCTGACGCGGTCCCCGGTAACGACAGCACGCGCCACGCCGCGCTCGGCGCGCTGCAGGCCCTTGCAAGCGCGCTGCCCGACGGGCAGGTGGGCCGTCGCCCGCGTCGCAGCTCCATGGTGCGCCGACGCCGCCGCGAGCCCGCGGTGGGCTTCGCCATCCGCACCAACATGACGCCGATGATCGACGTGGTGTTCCAGCTCCTCGTCTTCTTCATCGCCACCACGCGCTACGCCAACGACGAGCGCGTGATTGCCATGGATCTCGCGCGCCGTACCGCGGCAGTTGCGCCCGCGGGCGCCGCGGCACCCGCCCCGCCGCCTCCGCCGCCGACCGATCCATTCGCCATGGAAGACGAGGCACTGCGCCTCGAAGTGCGCACCGACGGCACCGTGGCCGCGGGTACGCCGTTCCGCAAGAACTTCACGACCGCGGAACTCCGCGCCGCGCTCACGGAGCAGGTCCGAAGCCCGATGCATCCGAAGGGCATGTTCGAGTCCGCGTTCCCCGTGGTGATCGCGCCGGCCGAGAATGCGCCGTGGGAATCGGCCGTCGAAGTGCTCGATGCCGCGGTGGCGGCCGGGTTCCGCAACGTGGGATTCGAGCGTCGACCGGGCGTCACGGGGAGCGCGCCGTGAGCGTGCCGACGATGCAGCGGCACGCGATCGGGTTCGTGCTGGGAACGGTGCTCGCGATGCCCGCGGCGAGTTCCGCGGCGCAGGCGCCGGCCGCGCCTGTCGCACCGGCCGCACCGGCCACGCCACCTGCATCACCTGCACCCAACGCCACCGGCGGCATCGACGCGGTGCGCGCCGCGGTGGAACTGGCTCGCGAGGACGCCCGGCGGAACTTCACGTCCCCCGCGGCGGCCGCCTCTGCATGGACACGCCTCGAACGCCTTCGTGCGCCGCTTCTTGAATCCGACGATCCGCGCGCCGCCGCCTGGCTTGCGGACGCCGCGGAAGATGCGCTGACCGCCGGACTCTCGATCGATTCGTGCGGTGTGGCAACGATCGTGGGCATCCCCACCGCCGCACAGCGCGAGCGCGCCACCACGCTCCTCGGCGATGCGCTCACGCGCACGCGCGCCGCGGAACGATCGGCGCGCGCCGCGATCTCCGCAGGCACCGCAACGCCCGAACTGGCGAGCCGACTCGATTCCGTGGAACTTGCGCAGCGCATCCCGCTGCTGCGCGCCTGCGCCGCGGTGCTTGCAGGTTGGGCCGGCGCGCTCCCCGCGCAGGATGCGCCTGCGATCATGGAGAGCGCCGCCATGCGGCTTGCCACCATGCGCGGCGGGCTCACGGGGAACGCGCGCGCGCTTGCGGACCTCTGCTGTGGCCTGGGCATGGTGCGCACCGGCCATCGCGCCGACGGCGACGCCGTGCTCGCACCCATCGCCGCTGATCTGAACGCGCAGCCCGCCATGCGCGTCCTGGCCATCGCCGGTCTCACCGAGAACGCGGCACCCAGCGCCTCCGGGCGACGTCGCGCGCTCGAAGCGCTGCGCGCGCGCCATGGCAGCACGCTCAACGACGAACTGCGGCTCCTCCTCGGCGACCTCGACTTCCGCCTCGCGCGCGCTGCCGCCGCGGACGCCACCGTCGACCGCGGCGCCGGCGCACCGCCCTGGCGCGGCTGGCTCGACGCGGTGGCCATGGCCGCACCCGCGCGGCGTGCCGATGTCCGCGCCGAGGCGCTCGCGCGCGTGGCACGCCACGCCGAATCGATGGACGACCCCGTGGTGCGCGTGGCGCGCGCACTTGCCGCCATCCGCGGCGGCGAGTCACGCGCGCAGGGAACGGCCGCGCTGCGCACCGCGCTTGGCGACCCGGCGCTCGACCCCGGAATCCGCACCGTGGCGATGCTCGAACTCGGCCGCGCCGAACTCCTGATGGGACGACCGGCGGAGGGCGCGGTGGCGTTGCTCGCCTTCGCGGAGGCGCATCCGTCCGAATCCGCCTCGCGCCACGCGATCGACGCGGCAGTGGCCGCCGCACGCGGCACCGGCGACGCGGCGCTCCTGGCGCGCGTCCTGGCCACCGCCACCGAGCGGTTTCCCGATCACCCCGACAACGCGGCGTGGAAGGTGGAGCGGGCTGCGCTCCTCCTTTCGCCTGACGCTCCCGCCCCCAGCACCGATTCCGCCGCGCGGCGCGCCGCCCAGGCACTCGACTCTCTCGACCGCGCCGATCGTGCCGGAGTGACCGACCAGGCCATCCGCGCGGACCTGGCCCTTGCCGCGGCCATGGCACTCAACGAGGAACTGCAGGCCGATGCGGCCATCGAGGCGCTCGATCGCGTGAAGCGGTCCGACGCAGCGAAACTCCCCGAAGCGCTGCAGCAACGCATGCTGGAGGAACGCATCCGCGCGCTGCTCCTCGCCACCCGTTCGATCACCGGCGATGCCGTCGTGGCAGCCGCCATTGCCGCGGACGCGAACGCCACCGCCGATGCGGCGGCACGCGTGCTGCGACGCATGTCCGCCGTGGATCTCGGCGCGCTCGCGGCCGCCAGCGTGGACGAGCAGCAGGTGCAGCGGCTCGGACGGCTGTGCGACGCGGTGCTTGCGATCGCCCCGCCCACGCCCGAGCGCGACGAGGTGCTCGCCCGTGCGCTGGTGGCAGCGCGCATGCACGAGCAGGCGCTGGCCGCCTCGCGACGTGCGGTGGCAGCGCGCGGCGATCGCTCGGATCTCCTGCTTGCGCTCGCCGAATCGCTCTGGGGCATCGGCGGGGAACCGAACCTCGCCGAGGCATTCGGCCTGTACGAGCGACTTGCGCGCACGGTGCCGGAAGAATCACCCGCGTGGTGGCTGGCGCAGGTGCGCAGGCTGCAGATCCTCGACCGCGTGGGCCGATCAGGCGACGCCATCGCACCGAAGGTTGCGCGCCTCAAGGCCATGGATCCGGCACTGGGCGGCACGGCGTTTGCGGCCACGCTGCTTGACTTGGCTGCGCGGCACGAGAAATAGGTGCCAGGAACGCCTGTCCCTCATTTCGGTTGACGTACCGTCGCGCGCTGCGCGCGGGGCAGTTCGAAGTTCCGCCGCACCCTTCGCTGCGCACGGGACCCCTGTCCCGCGGACGGCCTCGCTCCACCCGGCTCCTCTCGGCCTCGACGACAACCGCTCGTCCGGGCGGCACCCGGGAGTACTCAGGAATCCAGCTGCCGGACTTCGCGCTTGTCGACGCCTCGGGCCAGGGGTCCCGTGCTCGCTGCGGGTGCTCGCAAGCGTGACATTCACA
>Ga0209400_1001667_pt1 | contig 17549 bp, 19 predicted proteins | sample M_130807_EF_Meta_FD_187313 | JGI IMG/M metagenome (GOLD analysis project Ga0209400, IMG submission 187313) | Freshwater microbial communities from Lake Montjoie, Canada to study carbon cycling - M_130807_EF_MetaG (SPAdes) (version 2) | ecosystem: Environmental > Aquatic > Freshwater > Lake... | reverse complement strand
ACCGACGTGACCGGTTTTGGCCTCTTGGGCCATTTGCTCGAAATGCTGCACGGCGCCCGCCTGGGTGCGCAGCTGGACATGGCAGCCCTGCCGCTGCTGGACGGGGCGCTGGCCTGCCTGCAAGCGGGGGTGCGCAGCTCCTTGCACACGGCCAACGCCCGCAGTGCATCGGCGCTGTCCAACGCCAATGCGCCCAGCCCGCAGGCGCTGCTGCTGCGCGACATCTTGGTAGATCCGCAAACGGCCGGCGGCCTGCTCGCCAGCGTGCCCGCAGCGCAGGCGCAGGCCTGCGTGGCCGCCTTGCGGGCGCAGGGCTACACGCACAGCGCGGTGATCGGCCAGGTCTGCGAAACCGGCGATTGGCGCACGCCGGTGGCGCTCGTGGAACAATAGCGGTATGACGGCAGACACAACGCCACCCTCCGCAGACTCCGTGGTTACGGGTGAAGAAGCCCAGGCATTGGGCGCTATACCAGTTCAAAGACCCTACCGGCGCCCCGAGCGTTTGGTGCTTTGGGGCATGGGGTCGGCCCACGTGCGCTTGCTGGCGCACCTGCAGCGCAAACCCTTGTCGCATGTGCAAGTGACGGTGCTGGCAGCCCAAACCCAGTCCTTTGCTCCGCCCAAACTGGCGCGCTATGTGGCCAACGACTTGCCGCTGGCCGATTGCATGGTCGATTTCGAGCCGCTGCTGCAGCAAAGCGGCGTGCAATGGACCGGCCGCCAGGGGCGCGGGCTCAACGCCGTCTCGCGCACCGTGCTGCTGGACGACGGCCAGACCCTGGAGTACGACCTTCTCTCGATCAACACCGGCCCGGTGCCGCACCGCGAGGCGGTGGAGTTAGCCATGCCCGGCGCGCGCGAACATGCGTTGTTTGTCTCGCCGCTGGAAGGTTTTGTGAACTTGTGGCCCAAGGTCTGCGGGCTGGGCCGCACCCGCGCCCTGCGCATGGCCGTCATCGGCGCGGGCACCAGCGGTTTTGAGCTGGCCCTGGCCGTGCGCCAGCGCATGCCCACCGCCTCGGTCACTTGGATCGTGGGCACGCAGCAGGGCCAACGCGGCTACCCCGACGCCATGCACCAGCGCATGCTGGAGCTTTTGCGCGCCCAGCGCGTCACCGTGCTGTACGAAGACGTGGCATCGCTCACCCGCGACGACGTGGTGCTGCGCAGCGGCGCCCGCCTGGCCTGCGACGTGCCTTTGCTGGTTTTGCAGCACACAGCGCCGGCCTGGCTCTCCTCCAGCGGCATGGCGGTGCACATGCCCGAAGGCGCTGCCGAGTTGCGCATGGCCTGCGACGAATTTGAGCGCAGCACCAGCCATCCGGAGGTCTTGCACGTCTGGCAGGATAGCCCGGTGCTGGCGGCCAATGTGCATGCGCTGATGCAATCCGAGCCGTCCAAGTTGCGCGCCTTGCCCGCGGCAGGCACCCAATTTGTGTATGCCGGCGCCAAGCATGCGCTGATGTGCTGGCGCGGCCGCTGCGCCCAGGGCCGCAGCGTGGCCTGGCTCAAGCAGTTTCTCAACGCCTAAGGCGCTTTTTTCCCCCAGGAGAGCACCATGAACCCCAGCGAAACGAATACCGTACCCGACCAGGTCGACAACGGCGAGCGCCGCGTCGACACCCTGCTGCAGCACTACGGCACCAGCCACACGCACCCGGTTAACGAGCTAATCCACTTTGTGGCCATTCCAGCGATCATGCTCAGCATCATCGGGCTGTTGTTTGCACTGCATCCCGCTGTGGCCATTGGGCTGGCGCTGGTCAGCATGGTGTATTACCAGCGCCTGTCCTGGCCGTTTACCGCCTGCATGGCGATAATTTTTTCGGTGATGCTGGCCGTGGTCGATGCCTTGCAGGCGCAGGGTGTGCTGGTGCCGGTGTGTGTGGGCATTTTTGTGGTGGCCTGGATTTTCCAGTTCATTGGCCACCACCTGGAGGGCAAAAAACCTTCCTTCTTTGAGGACTTGCAGTACCTGCTGGTCGGGCCGCTGTTTGTGCTGAGCAAAGTCTTCGAGCGTCTGGCGATTCGCTGGTGAGCGCGGGCTGTAGCGGCGCCCTGGCGGTGTAGGCAGGTCCAGGCGGATGGCCAAAGTCGCGGTGCTGGGGGCGGGCTTTGTCGGTCTGTCAGCGGCCTACTGGCTGATGCGCGACGGCCACCAGGTCAGTGTCTACGAGCCTGTGGGCGCAGCCGGCGGCGCCTCTTTTGGCAACGCGGGCACCTTTGCCAATTACGCCTGTATCCCCGTGAACAACCCCTCGGTGTTTCGCGACCTGCCGCGCTATTTGCTTTCTGCCCGCAGCCCGCTGCGTCTGCGCTGGCGCTACTTGCCGATGCTGGCGCCCTGGCTGGCGCGCTTTCTTTGGCACAGCACGGCGGCGCGTTCCGAGGCTTCGACACGGGCGCTGGCGCAGTTGCTGGCGCGCGCCCAGGGCGGCTATGACGCGCTGATCGCGCAGGCGGGGCTGGCCGGGTTTATCCGGCCGCAAGAGTGTTTGTATTTGTATTCCAGCGAGGCGGCCTATGCCGGCGCGCTGGCCGGCCTGGACTTGCGCCGCACACTGGGCGTGCCAGTGCAAACCCTGCAAGCGTCCGAGATTGCTGCCCTGGAGCCCGCGCTGGAGCCGATTTTTGTGCGCGGCGCGCTCTTTGGCGGCTCGTGGCACCTGAGCGATCCGGCCGGTTTTTTGCAGACTTTGCAGCGCTATTTGCAAGCACAAGGCCTGCAATGGCACGCCCATGCGGCGACCACCTTGCGCCCCGGCCCGCAAGCGGTGCGCGTGGTTTGCGCCGACCATGAAAGCGCCTATGACTATGTGGCCTTGTGTGCCGGCGTGCACTCCAAGGCCCTGGCCGCCCAGTGCGGCGACCCCTTGCCTTTGGGCGCCGAACGCGGCTACCACTGGATGTTTGCGGGCGGCCAAAACCTGATTTCCCGGCCGGTGGGCTGGGCCGAACGCGGCTTTTACATGACGCCTATGGCGCAGGGTATTCGGGTGGCGGGAACGGTGGAGTTGGCGGGCTTGGCGCCGCAAAAGCACACCGGCTTGCTCGATTTGCTGCAATTTTCGGCACGCCGGGCCTTGCCGGGGCTGGGGACGCCGCAAGCGCCCTGGCTGGGTTTTCGGCCGACGTTGCCCGACGGACTACCGGTTTTGGGGCGCTCACGTCTCAGCGAGCGCGTCATTTATGCGTTTGGCCACCAGCACATTGGGCTGACCCTAGGTGGGCTGAGCGGTGCATTGGTGGCCGATCACGTTGCGGGGCGCGCACCGCCCGTCGATGTGGCGGCCTTTGCGCCAGGGCGATTCAGGTCTTAAATCAAAACTGTGCGTGCGACGGGGCCTGGGCCTGGTGGTCGATCGGTGCTGGGGCGCGGCGAACTTTGTCTGTGCGCTCAATCAGGCCATCGAGCAACAAACCGCGCAGCAAGCTCTTGACGTCGCCCAAGGCGGTCAGTGAGATGACCAGCGTGTCAGCGGAAGCCCTGCCATTGACGCAGCGCAGCAATATGCGGGTGCGTTGCGGCAGACTGGACTGCGGGTCTACCAAAATTTGGCGTCCTTTAGGTGTTTTGTCAAAAATCATGGCGGAAGGCCTTTTTCAAAATTTTGCTTCAGCGTATTTTATAAACAAATTATCTAAATTGGAATATTTATCAAATGTTGTTTAATTAAAACAGATTTCCAGCCCATTTTGCATCCCGGAATTGCCTCTCACCGGAGTCGCCCAGCGGCAAAATTTCATGTTGGGGGCCTTGAAAGCCCACTAAAACCCTTTATGATTAGCACTCGATGGAGTTGAGTGCTAACAAAACCCCGCTCCACACGATCAATTTCGCTGGCCAAGGCGGCCGGCGGATGGATAAACCGTTCTAAACCTAGGAGAAACCCATGAAACTGCGCCCATTGGCAGACCGCGTGATTGTTAAGCGCGTCGAAAGCGAAACCAAAACCGCCTCCGGCATCGTCATCCCCGACAACGCCGCTGAAAAGCCCGACCAAGGCGAAGTCCTGGCCGTAGGCCCCGGCAAGCGCAATGACAAAGGCGAGTTGGCCGCCCTGACCGTCAAGGTCGGCGACCGCGTCTTGTTTGGCAAGTACAGCGGCCAGACCGTCAAGGTCGATGGCGACGAGCTACTCGTCATGAAAGAAGACGATTTGTTCGCAGTGGTTGAGAAGTAATTTCTCCCGCAAACAATCCATTAATTAACTGAATCTGGAGTCCTAACATGGCAGCAAAAGACGTAATTTTCGGCGGCGAAGCCCGCGCACGCATGGTTGAAGGCGTGAACATTTTGGCCAACGCGGTCAAAGTAACCCTGGGCCCTAAAGGCCGTAATGTGGTGCTCGAGCGCTCTTTCGGCGCCCCCACCGTGACCAAGGACGGTGTGTCCGTGGCCAAGGAAATCGAACTCAAAGACAAGTTGCAAAACATGGGCGCGCAGATGGTCAAGGAAGTCGCTTCCAAGACGTCTGACAACGCGGGCGACGGCACCACCACCGCTACCGTGTTGGCCCAAGCCATTGTGCGCGAAGGCATGAAATACGTGGCCGCCGGCATGAACCCCATGGACTTGAAGCGCGGTATCGACAAGGCAGTCACTGCCCTGATCGCCGAGCTGCAAAAAGCCTCTAAAGCCACCACCACCACCAAAGAAATCGCCCAAGTCGGTTCTATCTCGGCCAACAGCGATTCCAGCATTGGCGACATCATCGCCAAGGCTATGGACAAAGTGGGCAAAGAAGGCGTGATCACCGTGGAAGACGGCAAATCGCTGGACAACGAGCTCGACATCGTCGAAGGCATGCAGTTTGACCGCGGCTACTTGTCGCCCTACTTCATCAACAACCCCGAGAAGCAAGCCGCTTTGCTGGACAACCCATTCGTGCTCTTGTACGACAAGAAAATCAGCAACATCCGCGACCTGCTGCCCACGTTGGAGCAAGTGGCCAAAGCTGGCCGTCCGCTCTTGATCATCGCTGAAGACGTCGAAGGCGAAGCCTTGGCCACTTTGGTGGTCAACACCATTCGCGGCATCTTGAAAGTGGTCGCCGTCAAAGCCCCTGGCTTTGGTGACCGCCGTAAAGCCATGCTCGAAGACATCGCCATCCTGACTGGCGGCAAAGTCATCGCCGAAGAAATCGGCCTGACCCTGGAAAAAGTCACCCTGGCTGATCTGGGTTCTGCCAAGCGCATCGAAGTGGGCAAAGAAAACACCATCATCATCGACGGCGCTGGCGCTGCTGCGGACATCGAAGCACGCGTGAAGCAAATCCGCGTCCAAATCGAAGAAGCGACTAGCGACTACGACCGCGAAAAACTGCAAGAGCGCGTGGCCAAGTTGGCTGGCGGCGTGGCCGTGATCAAGGTCGGCGCTGCCACCGAAGTCGAAATGAAAGAGAAAAAAGCCCGCGTAGAAGACGCCCTGCACGCAACCCGCGCTGCCGTGGAAGAAGGCATCGTGGCTGGTGGTGGTGTAGCTTTGCTGCGCGCCCGCCAAGCTGCTGGTGCTATTAAGGGCGACAACGCTGACCAAGAAGCCGGTATCAAGCTGGTGCTCAAGGCCGTCGAGTCTCCTTTGCGCGAAATTGTGTACAACGCCGGTGGCGAGCCTTCCGTGGTCGTCAACGCAGTGTTGGCCGGTAAAGGTAACTACGGCTTCAACGCCGCTAACGATACCTATGGCGACATGATCGAAATGGGTATCCTGGACCCCACCAAAGTGACCCGCACTGCTTTGCAAAACGCAGCCTCGGTAGCCGGCCTGATGCTGACCACCGAAGCCATGATCGCTGAAGCTCCGAAAGAAGACGCTCCTATGGGCGGCATGGGCGGCGGCGATATGGGCGGCATGGGTGGAATGGGCGGCATGGGAATGTAATCCCCAGCCGGTCTGGCTCGGCCCGCAAGGGCTGCGCTGCCCCAAAAAACAAAACCCCGCAGGATGCGAGTCCTGCGGGGTTTTTTTAATGTCGGCAGGCTTAACGCGCCAATGCCTTGAGCGCCAATTTAATCCCCTCGCTCACGCCCACATCGGCGGGCAACGCCTTGAGCGCCAGCGCCGCCTCTTTGTCGTTATAGCCCAGCGCCAGCAGCGCTTGCAAGATGTCGGATTGGGCTTCATTGCTCGCGCCCGAGGGCATGCCAATGTCGGCGCCGAGCTTGCCTTTGAGCTCAAGCAGTAGGCGCTCGGCGGTTTTCTTGCCTATGCCCGGCACCTTGGTCAGGCGCCCGGCCTCTTGTAGCGTGACCGCCTGGGCCAATTCGCCCACCGCCATGCCCGAGAGCACCGATAGGGCCGTGCGCGGCCCTACGCCAGAAATCTTCACCAGCTCCCGAAAGGCGGCACGCTCGGCCTGCGAGCCAAAGCCGTACAAAATTTGTGCGTCCTCGCGCACCACAAAATGCGTCAGCAGGCTCACTTTTTCGCCGGTGGCCGGCAGGTTGTAAAACGTGCTCATGGGAACCTGCACCTCATAGCCCACGCCGCCGCAGTCCACCAGCACCTGGGGCGGGTTTTTGTCGCAGAGGATTCCGGTCAGCTTTCCAATCATCGGGTGCCTTTTGTGTAAATGCCTATCATCGGGGCCTGGCTGCGCCATCTTGCGCATGCGTGCCAGGCATCACACGGAATTATCAGCTTGATTCTCAGACACCTTTTTTCACCGCTCAATAACAGCCGCCTGGGCCATTTGTGCGGCCCCACCGACGCGCATTTGCGCAGCATCGAGGCCTCGCTGGAGGTGCGCATTGCGCACCGGCATGAGCAGTTCAAAGTGGACGGCCCCAAGGCCAAAGCCCAGCGCGCCATGGACATGCTGCAAGCGCTTTATGAAATGGCCGCCAAACCCATCCCTGACGAGGTAGTGCGCTTGATGCTCGCTGGCGATGCCGCCCCCGATGCCGGCCCTGGCCCGGCCCTGGCGACCCGGCGCGCCGACCTCAAACCCCGCAGCGTCAACCAGGCGGTTTATTTGGACAATATTGCCCAGTACGACATCACCATCGGCATCGGCCCTGCGGGTACCGGCAAAACCTATCTGGCGGTGGCCGCAGCCGTGGACGCTTTGCACCGCAGCGCGGTGCAGCGCATCGTGCTCACGCGCCCGGCGGTGGAAGCGGGCGAGCGTCTGGGCTTTCTGCCCGGCGACCTGAACCAAAAAGTCGACCCATATTTGCGTCCGCTGTACGACGCGCTCTACGACCTGATGGGTTTCGAGCAAGTGCAAAAAGCCTTCGAGCGCCAGGCACTGGAAATTGCGCCGCTGGCGTTTATGCGCGGCCGCACCCTGAACAATGCGTTCGTTATCTTGGACGAGGCGCAAAACACCACGCCCGAGCAAATGAAGATGTTCCTGACCCGCGTGGGCTTTGGCACCAAGGCGGTGATTACCGGCGACGTCAGCCAGATCGACCTGCCCAAAGCCCAACTCAGCGGCCTGGTGGACGCCGAACGCACGCTGCGCCGGGTGGAAGGCATCGCCATCACGCGCCTGACCAGTGCAGACATCGTGCGCCATCCCTTGGTGGCGCGTATCGTGGACGCCTACGACGATGCGCGCCGCGCTGAAGAGTTGGCCGCTGCCGCCCTGGAGGGCCTGCCGGCGCTGGAGGCTGAAATGCCGGCCGCACTTTTGCCCAAAACCCGGGTGCCCAAGCGCGCCATCCGCCCCTAAGCAGCCCGGAGCCCGCGATGCTGCAACCACCACTTGCGCTTTCACTGCAATTTGCCCGCTTCGCCGACGCCAGCGCGCACCGCCTGGCCCTGCCGCGCCACAAAGTGGTCCGCTGGATCCGCCATGCGCTGGCCAACGCGGCGGACATCACGGTACGCATCGTTGACGCGCCCGAAGCCCAGGACTTAAACCGCAGCTACCGGGGTAAGGACTACGCCACCAATGTGCTCACTTTTGATTACAGCGGCGCACCATTGGTCCATGCCGACTTGGTGTTGTGTGCGCCGGTGGTGGCCCGCGAGGCCTTGGCGCAAGGGAAGTCGCTGCAAGCCCACTACGCGCACCTGATCGTGCACGGCACGCTGCACGCCCAAGGCTGGGACCATGAAACCTCCTTGGCCGATGCGCGGGCTATGGAGGCCCACGAGGTGGCCTTGCTAGCCGGGCTGGGGTTTGGAAACCCGTATTAAGCCGCTTGGCCTGCGGGCGCCACCCGCATCGGAATCGTCACCGGCCCGTCATTGACCAGCTCCACCTGCATATCGGCCGCAAACACGCCGGTTGCCACCTCGCTGTGCAGGGCGCGCGCCTGCTGCACAAAATAGTCGTACAGCGTCCGTCCAAGTTCTGGCCCGGCTGCTTGGGTGAAGCTAGGGCGGTTGCCGCCCGACGTGTCTGCCGCCAGCGTGAACTGGCTCACGATCAGCAGGCCGCCATGCAGCCCTGCGCCGTCCAGATCTTGCACGCAGCGGTTCATCTTGCCTTGGGTGTCGCTAAATATGCGCAGCTTCAAAATTTTGGCAAGCAACCTGTCGGCCTGTAATTGGGTGTCGCCTTGCTCTGCGCATACCAGCACCAAGAGGCCTGGGCCGATGGCGCCCACGACCGCGCCCTCAATGCTGACGCTGGCGCGGCGCACCCGCTGGATCAGCGCGAGCATGCGGGCTCAGGCCAGGGTCACGCGCATAAATTTGCGCTTGCCCACTTGCAGCACATAGCTGCCCGCGCCCAGTTTCAGGCCCTTGTCGCTGACCACGTTGCTGTCCACGCGCACACCGCCGCCGTCGATCAGGCGGTTACCTTCGCCACTAGACGCAGCCAATCCCGTGGCTTTCAGCAAGGCAGCAATGCCCCAGGCTGCGCCGTCCACTAACGCCAATTGGCGCTCCTCTATTTGGTCGGGAATCCCGCCCTGGCTGCGGTTGATAAAGTCTTGCTCGGCCGCATCAGCCGCCGCCGCCGAGTGAAAGCGTGCGGTGATCTCCTTGGCCAGCGCCACTTTCGCGTCTTTGGGGTTGCGCCCGGCGTCCACTTCGGCCTTGAGCGCGGCGATTTGCGCCTCGCTTTGGAAGCTCAACAGCGTGTACCAGCGCCACATCAGTACGTCCGAGATGCTCAGCACCTTGGCGAACATGGTGTTGGCGTCCTCGGAAATGCCGATGTAGTTGTTCTTGCTCTTGGACATTTTGTCCACGCCGTCCAGGCCCTCGAGTAGGGGCATGGTCAGAATGCACTGCGGCTCCTGGCCATATTCGGCTTGCAGGTGGCGGCCTACCAGGAGGTTGAATTTCTGGTCGGTACCGCCCAGCTCTAAATCGCTTTTCAGGGCTACGCTGTCATAGCCTTGCATCAGCGGGTAAAGGAACTCGTGCACGCTGATGGACTGGCCACCCTTGAAGCGGTCGTGAAAGTCGTTGCGCTCCATCATGCGCGCTACGGTGTAGCGGCTGGCCAGCTGGATCATGCCGCGCGCGCCCAGCGGGTCGCTCCACTCGCTGTTGTAGCGGATCTCGGTTTTGGCTGGGTCTAGGACCAAAGAGGCTTGCTTGTAATAGGTCTGGGCATTGGCTTCGATCTGCTCGCGGGTCAGCGGCGGGCGGGTGCTGTTGCGGCCTGACGGGTCGCCGATCATGGTGGTGAAGTCGCCGATCAGGAAAATCACCTGGTGCCCCAGGTCTTGCAGCTGGCGCATTTTGTTCAGCACCACGGTGTGGCCGACGTGGATGTCGGGCGCTGTCGGGTCCAGGCCCAGTTTGATGCGCAGTGGGGTGCCGGTCGCCTCGGAACGGACCAGTTTTTTGACCCAGTCCTCCTGCGGGATCAGCTCTTCGCAGCCGCGCAGGGTGACAGCCAGCGCCTCGCGGACATGGTCGGAGAGAGGGCTGCTGGGCGGGTTGGCGGGGGGCGGGGCTTGGGTCATACAACAATTCTTGGGGGTGGGGCGCGCGGCCCGATATACTATGCGTCCCATTTCGCGCTGGGGTCGGGGACGGCTTATTTTAGTCCCGGGCCCTTTTCGCAGCGGCGCAGGGCCCCTCAGGCCGCCGCGCATTCCAACGGAGTTCTTGCTTGAATCAAACGGCCCTGTCCACCGCCCAGGAAGCAGCTTTTGCGCTGCTGGCGGTCCTGCGCCGCCATCCCAAGCGGGTTTTGGGCGCGGTCGCCGCCGTTTTGCTGGTGGCCACGGGCGGCAGCTTTGCGGTGGTCAGCTTGAGCCCAGAGCTGCCTTTGGCACCCGTGCACACCGTGATTGAGGCGGTGCAACCCTTGCCCATCGACGACCAACGCGACGCCTTGGCAAGCCAGGCGCTGCGTCTGTACCGCAGCGACGTCAGCCGCAGCACCGACACCGCCGACACCCTGCTCAAGCGCATGGGCGTCAACGACCTGGCTGCAGCCGCCTTTTTGCGCGCTGACCGGGCTACCCAGCTCAACCTGATCGGCCGCGCTGGGCGCAGCATCAGCGCCGAAGTCGATGCCCAGGGCCGTTTGCAGGCGCTGCAAGCGCGCTGGAGCCCCGAGGACGACGGCCACTTCAAGCGCCTGAGCATCAGCCACAGCGACCAGGGCTTCACCTCCAGCCTGCAAACCCTGCCCCTGACGGCCAGCACCCGCATGGCCAGCGGCAGCATCCAAAGTTCTTTGTTTGCCGCCACCGACGAGGCGCGCATCCCCGATGCCATTGCCAGCCAAATGGCCGAGGTGTTCTCGGGCGACATTGATTTCCACCGCGCTTTGCGCAAGGGCGACCGTTTCGTGGTCGTCTACGAAACCCTGGAAGGCGACGGCGAGCCGCTGCGTACAGGGCGCGTGCTGAGCACCGAGTTTGTGAATGCCGGCAAGGCCTACCAGGCCGTTTGGTTCCAAGACCCCGTGGCCAGCGCGCAAAACAAGCCAGGCGCAGCCAAGGGCGCGTACTACAACCTGCGTGGCGAGAGCCTGCGCCGGGCGTTTTTGGCCTCGCCCGTGGCGTTTTCTCGCGTGACCAGCGGTTTTGCGATGCGTTTTCACCCGATTTTGCAAACCTGGCGCGCCCATTTGGGCGTGGACTACGGCGCCAGCACCGGCACCCCGGTGCGCTCGGTGGCCGATGGCGTGGTCGAGTTTGCCGGCGTGCAAAATGGCTACGGCAATGCGGTCATGGTGCGCCACGGCGGCAGCACGACGACTTTGTATGCCCATTTGAGCCGCATCAACGTGCGCATCGGCCAGCGCATCGCCCAGGGCGAGAACGTGGGCTTGGTCGGCGCCACCGGCTGGGCGACCGGCCCGCACCTGCATTTTGAGTTCCGTGTCAACGGCGTACACAAAGATCCGCTGACCATTGCCCGCCAGTCGGACGCCGTACCCCTGACCGCCTCGCTGCGCCCGGCCTTCGACAAAACAGCCGCCCTGGCCCGCGAACAGCTCGCTGCGGCCGCCCAAGTGCGCTTAGGCAGCGTGCAGTAGCCGCTGCGCAGCGCGCATGCCCGGCCTTTATATTGGTTTGATGTCGGGCACCTCGCTCGATGGGGTGGATGGCGTACTGGCTCAGCTCGGAGAAGCGCCTTTTTCCGCCCAGGTGATCGCCCGGGGCAGTCTGGACATGCCGCCCGCGCTGCGCCAGGAGCTGCTGGCACTCAATGCCCCCACCGACAACGAAATCCACCGTGCCGCGCTGGCCGCTAACGCGTTGGTCCGCTTGTACGCGCAGCTGGTCGAGCGCCTGCTGCACACAGCCCAGGTGCCGGCCGCGCAGGTGCGTGCGATTGGCGCCCACGGGCAAACGGTGCGCCATCAACCCGGCGCATTTGACGGCGTGGGTTACACCGTCCAGCTCAATCAGGGCGCGTTGCTAGCCGAGCTGACAGGCATTGACGTGGTGGCCGACTTTCGTAGCCGCGATGTCGCCGCAGGCGGGCAGGGCGCGCCTTTGGTGCCGCCTTTTCACCAAACCGTTTTTGGCGATGCGCAGCAGGGGCGGGCGGTGCTCAATATTGGCGGGATTTCCAACATCACCTTTTTGCCCGCGCAAACAGACCAGCCCACTGGGGCTGGCCTGCTAGGCTTTGACTGTGGTCCGGGCAACGCGCTGATGGACGCTTGGTGCGAGCAGCACACGGGCGCGCGTTTTGATGACCAAGGCCAGTGGGCGGCGCAAGGCCAGGTGCATGCCGGCCTGCTGGCGGCCCTGCTGGACGAGGCATTTTTCGCCCAATCACCGCCTAAAAGCACCGGACGGGATCTCTTTAACCGCGCCTGGCTGGACGGCAAACTGGCCCTGTTTGCCCCGCTGGCGCAGGTCGATGTGCAGGCAACGCTGACCGAGCTCACGGCCCAGTCCTGCGCCCAAAGCCAGCGCTGGGCCCCGGGGCCATGCCAGCGCTGGCTGGTGTGCGGCGGTGGCGCGCGCAATCTGTTTTTGATGAAAAGGCTCCAACAGATGCTGCCGGCGGTGGAGTTGAGCACCACACAAGTATTAGGAATTGGCCCCCAGGATGTGGAGGCGCTGGCCTTTGCGTGGCTGGCGCAGCAAGCGCTGCGGGCCCAGCCGGCCAGCCTGCCCAGCGTGACGGGCGCACGCGGTGCACGCATTTTGGGCGCCATTTACCGGGCATGAGCCCGCTGGCTTTGTGCCGAATCAGGCTGAGAATGACGAGCCGCAACCGCAGGTGGTTGTGGCATTGGGGTTTTTGATGACGAACTGGGCCCCTTGCAGGTCCTCTTTGTAGTCGATTTCAGCGCCCACCAGGTACTGGTAGCTCATGGCGTCGATCAGCAGCGACACGCCATTTTTGGTCATGGTGGTGTCGTCTTCGTTGGTGATTTCGTCGAACGTAAAGCCGTATTGGAAGCCCGAGCATCCGCCGCCCTGGACAAAAACGCGTAATTTCAGCTCGGGGTTGCCCTCTTCAGCGATCAGGTCGGCCACCTTGGCGGCGGCGCTGTCGGTAAACAGGATCGGGGAGGGCATCTCTGTGGGGAGGGCTTCGGCGACTGCGTTCATAGAGGATCCAGGAAGAAAAGGGATAACGGCGCAATAGTACAGCGTTTTGCTCGGGATTGCATTTAGGCCGGATATGCCTCCGTTGCCAGTGGGGCTTTTTCCGCCTCGGGCAGGATGGGCGTGAGGCGCCCGGCAATCAGTGCGCCTTGGTGCATCTCTAGGGCGCCATAGACCACATCGCCTGTGATGCGGGCGTTGGGCTGCAATTCGAGCATCAGGCGGGCGGTCACCATGCCGGTAACCGAGCCATTGATGATGATGTGGTCTGCGCTTACGTCGCCGGTGACCGCCGCCGTTTCAGCGATTACCAAAATGCTGGCGTTGTGGTCCACCGGGCTGATATTGCCGGTGATATCGCACTCGACCCGAATGCCGTCGGCGAAAAAAATATGGCCCGTGACCCGCGCGCCCTGTGCAATCAGGCTTTTGAGCGGCGGCTGCTTTTTCTTATTAAACATAAAGATCCTCCAAAAAAGGGGCTGGACCGGTGGTCACAGCTTGGTCGTCTGGCTCGCCTTAACGGCTGTTCCGTCGATAACTTTGGCGGTCAAACCTTTGACGCTCACTTGCGCCGGAATGTCTGCCGCCCCTTCAAAGCGTCCATATTGCTGCACTTTGATGGGTAGGGTGGTGACTGGCCCGCTCCAAGGTTTGCCGTTGAGGACGCCATTGAACGCGATTTCCAGACGTCCTTGTAACTCGGGCGCGTTCTTTTTGTTTTGGATCACCAGAACTTGCCAGCGCACTTTGCCATTGTCAAAAGTATCGGCCTGAAGGCCGCGAATTGCAACCGCATCGGTGGAATCTGCGGGGATCAATTTCTCAAAAAAGCCTAAATCGTCTTTGAGTTTGCGATTTTCGGCCTCGAGTTGCTTCACTTGCAAGGCAACTTGTTCGCTGGAGGCCTTTTCGGCGGCGACCAGGGTACCGGCAGTGTTGGCGATGGACTGGGCCTGATCGCGCTGCTCGCGGGCCGCATCCACCTCGGCCTTGAGCGCAATCGCTTGCGCGCGCAACTGGAGCAATTCGCCCTGCGAACCGTTCTCTAATCCAGCAATGTCGCGTCCGAACTCGAAGGCCCACAGCGCGATGGCTGCACAAAAGCCCAGCATGATGGCTGCAACCGCCCAGCGCACGGGCCAGGGCATGGCACTGCGCACTGACATTCGGGGCGCGCTGATAGTGAGTCTGCGTCTTAATAATCTGAAACGCATACTGATGACCTCCCACAAACACAAAGACCGCCCGAGGGCGGCCAATGTGGTAAATCCAAAAAGGATTAACGCTTGGAGAACTGCTTGCGACGGCGAGCGCCGTGGAAGCCGACCTTCTTACGTTCCACTTCGCGCGCATCACGCGTCACGAAGCCTGCCTGGCTGAGCATAGGCTTGAGCGTTGCATCGTAATCGATCAGCGCGCGCGTAATGCCGTGGCGAGTTGCACCGGCCTGGCCGGACTCACCGCCGCCAGCGACGTTGACCATGATGTCAAACGTTTCAGCGTGGTTAGTCAGCAACAGGGGTTGCTTGCAAATCATGATGGAAGTGGCGCGGCCAAAGAATTGATCAATGGGTTTGCCGTTCACGACGATTTGTCCAGAGCCTTTTTTCAGGAAAACACGGGCAACGCTGGATTTGCGGCGGCCGGTTCCATTGTTCCAATCACCGATCATTTTGCGACTCCTGCGATTTCAAGCACTTTGGGCTGCTGTGCGGTGTGGGGATGCTCGGCACCGCCGTACACCTTGAGCTTTTTGATCATCGCGTAGCCAAGCGGCCCTTTGGGCAGCATGCCCTTGACGGCTTTTTCCAAAGCGCGGCCGGGGTGTTTGGCTTGCATATCGCGAAAATTGGTGGCTGTGATACCGCCGGGATAGCCCGAGTGACGGTAGTACACCTTGTCCAGGGCCTTGGCACCTGTGACACGCAGCTGGGCTGCATTGATGACGACAATATAGTCGCCGGTATCGACGTGAGGCGTGTAAATGGCCTTGTGTTTGCCGCGCAAACGGAGAGCAACTTCGCTGGCTACTCGTCCGAGGACCTTATCGGTCGCGTCAAGCACAAACCACTCGTGCACGACCTCAGCGGGTTTTGCGCTGAAAGTTGACATGAGTTTTCTCTTTAAAAAGAAGGTTTGTAGGGCTCTTTTCCACGGTCGGCGCTCCACTATCGGGAGCCTCTTAGGTGGGGTTTTCAAGCTTCGCCGCGGAACCACTCAATCGCTGCGAAGCCTTCCATTATAGGATACGAGGGCTTGTTTGGGGCCAGGCGGCGTAAGTTTGCTAGAGTGCGGCACCCAGACCGGCCCCCAACGACGCCCTGAGCATGCCCCCAGAACCCACGCTTTCCGTGATTTTGATCACCCGCAACGAGGCCCAGAACCTCGAGGACTGCCTGCAATCGGTGCGTGCTTTGGCATGGGAAATCGTCATTGTGGACAGCGCGAGCACCGACGCCACCTTGGACATTGCCCGCCGCTACGGCGCTGTGGTGGCGAGCCCGTCCGATTGGCCCGGATTTGGCCCCCAGAAAAACCGCGCCCTGGACCTGGCGACCGGCAAGTGGGTGCTGTCTATTGACGCTGACGAGCGTGTGCCGGCCGACTTGGCCCGTGAGATTGCCGCCGTTTTGGCTGCCGATGCGCCCGACCTGGCGTACAAAATGCCCCGTCTTTCCTGGTATTGCGGGCGTTTTATCCGCCACTCAGGCTGGCGGCCAGACTATGTGGTGCGGCTTTTCCGGCGCGGGGAGGCACGGTTTTCGGACGATTTGGTCCATGAACAACTGTTGCCCACCGTGCCGGTCAAAGCCTTGCGCAACTCCCTGCTGCATTACAGTTACCTGGACTTTTCGCAGGTATTGCGCAAAACCGATGCTTACTCGACCGCTGCGGCGCAGCAAGCCTTCGCCAACGGCAAGCGCTCTGGTTTGGGCAAGGCCTTAGGGCATGGCCTGTGGGCCTTCGTGCGCACATACCTGCTTCGGGCGGGGTTTTTGGACGGTGCTCACGGCGTGGCGCTGGCGATTTCCAACGCGCAGGCTAGCTATTACAAGTACCTGAAATTGTGGCATCTGGGCCAAGCGCCCATGAAAAAACCACCCGAAGGTGGTTTTTGAGGTGTTTCTGGTGGCCTGGGGCGGAATCGAACCACCGACACAAGGATTTTCAATCCTCTGCTCTACCGACTGAGCTACCGGGCCAGAGCCGGAAATTGTAACACTGGAGAAACCAGCGATTGCCCTCTCTGGCACCAAACGACAGCCCATCGTGGGAGCCGTGCGGGGCAGATTGGCGGCGCCAGTAAAACTTGCCGCACAAAACCCACACACCGAAACTGGGCTGGTTGCCCAAAGCGGAGGGTAGAAATTACGCTTGCGTGTTCTCTCGCCCAGCCTGTGAAAGCCACCCAAATTTCTTACCCCAAACCTGATGCTGTGGAGCCGCCACAGGAGCTGCCCACCCCAAGCACATTGCCCGCGCTCAAGCTGGTGGCAGGCGTGGCGCCCGAAGCGCGGCGTATCCACCACCTGCGTGATGGTGCTGTGGTCTTGTACCGGCGCAGCCGCAGCCTAGTCTGGCAGGTACGTTACAAACTGGAAGACCGTCGCTGGCACATCAGTACCACTGGCTACAGGGAATTGGCGTACGCACTGAAAGCAGCGGGCACTATCTATGACAGGGCACGCTTTAAAGAAGAATTGGGACTGCCCCAGCGCACCGCAGGCTTTGGCGCAGTGGCAGCTCTGTGCCTCAAGCAGCTGGACGCAGAGATTGAGCAAGGCTTGCGACCCATGACAAATAAGGACTATCAGCGAGCCATACGCAAATACCTCATACCCCACTTTGGCAGGTACAACCTCACCAGCATAGATAACAATTTGGTGCGTGAGTTTGAGCTATGGCGCAATCAACAGATTGGGCACATGCCTGTCGCCAGCACACTAGCAAACCACGCAGCCGCCTACAACCGAGTGATTGACTTGGCGGTGGAACGTGGCTGGCTCAGCGCTAACAACCTCGTTCCGCGTCTGAGCCGCAGAGGGCCTAAAAGTACCGCACGCCCTGGCTTTACTGCGGCGGAGATAGAACAACTGCTCACTTACATGCCTGAGTGGGTGGCATCAGGCGGACACAGGCACACGGGCAGGCAGATGAAACTGCTGCTTAGGGACTATGTGGAGTTACTCATACATACAGGCATGCGCTGTGGAAAAGAAAGTATGAACATGTGCTGGCAGCACATTGAGTGGTACAGAGAAAAGCAGCAGCGCTATCTACGCATTTGGGTGTCGGGCAAAACTGGCGGCAGGTGGCTTATCGCCAAACACAGGGCAGCTGAGGCGCTGGAGCGGCTGGCAGAAAGGGGCATGGGCATGTCGTTAGAGGCAGCAATCCAAGCCCAGTCGCCAAAGCGGGTATTCACTTTGGACGATGGCAGCCAGCCTTATGGGCTCGCGGGTACGTTTATGCGGCTACTGGCGGCGGCAGGGCTGGGTAAGGATATGCGCACGGGGCAACAGCGAACTTTGTATAGTCTGCGCCACACATACGCCACTACAGAACTGCTGGCTGGCACTGACATACACACGCTGGCTAGG